>Ga0208568_1000206_pt1 | contig 25096 bp, 17 predicted proteins | sample DeeseametaMP2969_FD_184165 | JGI IMG/M metagenome (GOLD analysis project Ga0208568, IMG submission 184165) | Marine microbial communities from the Deep Atlantic Ocean - MP2969 (SPAdes) | ecosystem: Environmental > Aquatic > Marine > Oceanic | place: South of Funchal, North Atlantic Ocean... | reverse complement strand
GACTGCGTGAGCATGGCCGCAAGTTTGTCGACAGTTTGGTTGATATCCATCCGTCATTGCATGAGGGGTTCGCGCCGACGGTTGATGGCTCGTGTTGCCTGCTGGTGGCGTCTATGTCCGGTGTGGAAGAATTGGGATTGCGAGCGCGAGCGAGGGTTCTGGCCCACGCCGTAGTAGAAAGCCCACTGGCGGCTGATTCGCCTTATTGTATCCCGGCTATCAGAAAAGTATTTGCCGAAACCGGTCTCAGGCCCAAGGACCTTGATGTGATCGAGGTTGGAGAGGTTTGTGCGGTGGAGGCGATAAGCGTAATGAAGGACCTGGGCGTTCCATTGGGACTGGCGAAGCTAAATGGTAGCGGGGGCGACCTAGCCATTGGTGAGGCAACGGGAGCCTCATCCGCTAGGCTGGTCGTCACTGCGATAAACAGTATGCAATCAAAAAATCTTCGATACGCTTTGTGCGCTGCGTCTTCAAACAGTGGACATGGTATTGCGATTATCCTGGAAAACACACAATTCCTTAATAAGACAGAGAGATAAAATGATAAAGGTAAGTATCAGCTACTTCAGATCTGACGATGGTTGCTTTGATCATGACTACTACTTGTCAACGCATATTCCGATGGTGAAAGAGGTTCTTGGGGATGTCTGTGTGCGTTGCGAGATTGATAAAGGCATGTTCGGAGCGAAGTCGGAACAGCAGGCTGAAGTTGTCGCTGCGGTCCAATTATACGTTACCAGTGTCGATGATTTTAACGAAAGGTTTTCTGTGGCACAGAAGGCAATTATTCGGGATATAAAGAATTACACGAATATTATGCCAAGCATGCAGTTTAGCGAGGTTGTTAGCCTGTAAGGTCGGGCAGGCAATTGCACAAAATGTCACTGTCTCTGCACATGTCGGTACGTTGTGTCACTCAAATTCGGGTGAAATGCTGAAAAGACGAGATATCGCGAATAAAAAGCGGAGATTACATAGTGACGAAATTACAGTCAGAAGCTGGCCTGTTGCCTACAGAAATGTTCCATTTTATCAATGGGATAGAGGTCGAGTCCTCAGATGGTGCACGGGGGGAGTTGATAAACCCCGTCGATGAAACCGTGTTGGCAAGCTACTCATTTGGAGGTGTTGCCGAGGTTGATGCCGCGGTGTCTGCGGCGAGATCTGAGTTCGATAATGGGGTTTGGTCCAGTCTTAGCGGCTATCAGCGCGGATGCCTGATAAACAAGCTGGCAGACCTCGTGGAGCGCGATGCTGACTTGATCGCAGATATGGATGCCGTTTGTATTGGTCGGGTTCCCATGGAGCCGCGAATCCTGGATCTGCCCAATGCTATCCAAACCATCCGGACCTCGGCAGGTTGGGCTGACAAGATCGAGGGGCGGACAATTCCCACTCCGGGTTATCTTGGTCGGGCTACATTGTCTTATACGGTAAATGAGCCAGTGGGCGTGGTGGCCGCGATTACGCCCTGGAATACACCTTTCATGATCACATGCTGGAAAGTCGCTCCTTTATTGGCTGCCGGGTGTACTGTGGTGATCAAGCCTTCAGAAGAAACCCCGATGTCGGCGTTACATTTGGCTAAGCTTGCTAAGGAAGCCGGAATTCCCGATGGCGTGGTCAATGTCGTCACGGGGTCTGGCTCAGTCATTGGCAATGCCCTCGTGCGTCACCCTAGTGTAGACAAGATCACGTTTACAGGTAGTCCGGCTGTGGGTCAACATATTCAGACTGAAGCCGCAAAAGACTTCAAGCGAGTATCTTTAGAGCTTGGCGGAAAAAGCCCGCAAGTTGTATTTTCTGATGCAGATCAGGGTGAGGCGCTGGCTGGATGCGCGATGGGGATCTTTTTTAATCAGGGGCAAATATGTGCAGCAGGGTCTAGAATACTAGTGCAGCGAGATATCGCCGATGAGTTTGCGCAGAAGCTTGCTGACGTGGCCAGCAATATTGTCGTTGGTAACCCCCAGGAGGAAGGCGTCCAAATGGGGCCTGTGTGCAAAAAAGCACAGCTGGATAGAGTTAACTACTATATCCGCGAGGGCGTCGCGGCAGGGGCGTCACTGCTGGCGGGTGGTGAGTGTCCGTACGAGAAGGGTTGGTTTGTTCGTCCAACAGTTTTTGCTGCGGCCACCAATGACATGGCTATCGCGCAACAAGAAATTTTCGGCCCAGTGGCTACCGTCATTCCCTTTGATGACGAACAGGATGCTGTAGAAATTGCCAATGGGACGGTATACGGCTTAGGCGCTACCGTTTGGACCTCTGATGTAAAGCGTGCTCATCGAATGGCTAAGAAAATTAAGGCTGGAGCAGTAGGGGTTAACTGTTGGGCTCCCATTGATGCGAGGCTGCCGTGGGGCGGCGTTAAGCAGAGTGGCAGTGGTCGTGAGTGCGGCTTATCTGGAGTAATGGCTTACACTGAAGAAAAGGTTATTACCGTCGTTACCGATTAAGGGCTTCTTGCCGCGAGTTGTGCTTCCCCCAGTAGCATTTCTTGCGGCTTTTTTATCAGTACGTTGAGTATGGGTAGATCGGTAACGGTCTGCTTAATCGAGAAAAGGATAGGGAGGTGCCGAAGGTAAGTGATACAAAAAAAAGTATTTACAAGGAAAAATTGATATGTATTATGTAGTCTTATTATTGCACAAAATGTCAGTGCTATGCGCAAGTGTGCTTCCAGAAGTGTGAGGCATGTTTGAAGGGAGTACAGCTGGTTACATGATTTTGCGAAATGCCCTCGCAGCACAAGCATAAATTTAAAAAATAGTGGGGAGGCAAGTAATGCCAGATTCATTTCAGAAAAAAATGCTGGGACATGGAGTTCTCATGATCTTCTCGGCATTGTTGTTTGGCGTGTTTTATTGGATGAGCTTACTGGGAGGGTTCGAAATCATTCCTGGTTATATCATTCATTTCGATATGCCGGGGACGCCCGAAGGATGGAAGCGGGCTCATTCCGGGCCAGTACTAAATGGCATGATGGTTATAGCCGTCGCGTTGGTGATGCCTCATCTGGATTTTACCGCCAAGAAAGCGAAGTTGCTGGGTTGGATCGTGCTTCTGGATGGTTGGGGAAATGTCGCGTTCTATTTCTTTGGAAACCTGAGTGATAACCGAGCGCTAAGCTTTGGCGACAGTTCTCTTGGCGAAGGTGGTTTGTTCAGCTTCTTGGGGCTAGCGCCAGCCTACTTATTTGGTGTACTGGCGCTTTGGGCGCTGGCCGTTATCGGTCTTGCGGCCTTGAAGCAGGCAAGAGAGAGCTGAAATATTGTTACGATATCGCGGGAGCTTTGCTCCCCCGATATGTCTATTCTAAGTAAAAGTGACCGAAGAATATCCAAAATAACTATTAAAATGGTGTGTTATGAGTGTCATACAGGGGCAAATGGCCGGTGAAACGGCGCTTTCAACGTTGGGCTGGTTGCCGGCATCTACCCGTCAGGTCGAGTCGTTCAAAGAATGGAAAGACTTCGTTCGAGATAACTTTCCCTGGCTTGAATTTAGAAATAGAGCATCTGGTCAGTTTGATGCAGAAATCTACTCTCAGCAGGTGGGTTGCTCTGGTCTGAGTATGATTCGCACCTCGGCTGGTGAGGTGAAACGGACGCGTCACCTCGCCGAAATGACCGACAGCGGATCGATAAAGATCATGTGGCAGCTTAGTGGTGGTCTGATGGTAGAGCAAGATGACCGTAGCTGCAGTCTCTCGCCTGGTCAGGCGACGGTATGCGATAGTGCGAGACCATATAGAATTCAGATGTCTGACCAGTCTAAATTTGCTGTACTAATGTTGCCTCATGATTATTGTGCTGGCTGGGAGCATATTTCAGAGTCGATCTGTGCGACGACCTTATACAAGGGCGCATCGATGCGGTCGGTATTGGGAACATTGATGGCGCTTACTGCTGCCGATCGAGATGAAGGCGAAGAGGACATTGGCGCGGTATTGGACGCGATCCAGTTGATGGTGACTAAACTATTGTACCGGTCGGCTGAGCAGACCGGTCTACAGGCTTACAACGACCCCCGCCTCAACAAAGCTCGAGATCATATAATCCGGAATTTAAGCGACAGCAGTTTTGGGCCTGACGATCTGGCGTCAGCCATGTGCATGTCTCGCAGGTCGCTTTATATGTTGTTCGAGGAAATCGACACGACACCAGTCAAATTAATTCGTGAACTGCGGTTGGAAACCGCGGTGAGAGCATTGCTGGATAGTCGCGAAAAAAATAGAAAGATAACTGACATCGCCTTTGACTCGGGATTTGGTGAGTACGCTACGTTCACGCGCTTGTTTAAGACACGCTACGGAAAAACGCCGAGGGAATTTCGAGAAGATTCTTCAAAATAAGCGTCAAAGTACTACGATTAACGGGAGGCGTGTCACGCCTTCCTTTTGGCCTCCTGCGTTCCGTAATGGCATTGCCCCCAGTCCCTATTCAATCCTTTTCTATCATCCCATTTGTGCCGGCCAAGGAGCAGCCTGACAACACCATAGGCGCCGTGTTCGCACTTTTCTACCCGCACTGATTGACACCCTATTTGCACGAATCGTGGAGAACAATCCGCGTGTATGCATGCATTCTGAAAAAAATAACAGGGAGATAGTCAGGATGAAGAGTCAGAGGGTAGTGCTGAAGGAGCGGCCGCGCTTCCAGGTGCCGACTGAAAAGTGCTTTCGCGTTGAAGAGGCAGATATCAATGCGCCTGGGAAGGGCGAGATCTTGATTCAGACCGTATGGCTTGGCATGGACCCGTATCTATTCTCCAGGGTGAAAAAAGTATCTGACCAGGCGAAGCCGATTGAGATCGGTGAGGTTATGTATGGAGCTGCTGTTGGAAGAGTCGTCGCTTCGAACCTGGCGGGTTTTTCAGAAGAAGATTATGTCCACGGTTTGTGGGGGTGGAAGGATTACCACATCAGTGACGGCTCGGACATAAGCAAGATCCCTTCGGGAGTGAGTTCGCCGTCACATATGCTAGGTGCGCTAGGGGCCGCCGGGTTTGGGGCCTACTTAGCCAACAGAAACGTACTCAATGTTCAGCCCGGAGATGTGGTGTTCTGCAGTGCAGCTACAGGCGCCCTCGGGCAAATAATTGGCCAGATAGCAAAACTGAAGGGTGGCGTAGTTGTAGGTACTGCGAGTACGGAGGAGAAATGCCAACTGGCGACTACTTCGATGGGATATGACTATTGTATCGAGCACTCCAGTCGTGATCTTTCGCAGAGGCTTGAAACTGCGATTCCCGATGGGATTGATGCAATGGTGGTTTCGACAGGCGGGCGAAGTTTCGATGCCGCTTTTCCGCTAATGAACAAGAACGGCCGTGTCGCTATTTGCGGTTTGATGGCTTTGTATACATCGACGTCAGGTCCGGCGAGAAATGACAATAATATGACGTTGCTAAACGAGGTTCTGTTGAAGCGTTTACGCATTCAGGGCTCGCTCGTTCTTGATTATCTGAACACCGATATACATAGAGAATTTTTTCAGGAAATGTCTTCTTGGATTCGGCTTGGCGCTGTCAAGCCTGTAGAGCACATCACTAAAGGGCTGGAGAATGCGCCATCTGCTCTCCGAGAGCTGTTCGAGGGCAAGAATGTCGGGAAGTCCATTGTTTCTGTCAGTGATTAGTCGGTCAGGTGCACATTACGTCACTCTCTTTGCACTGTGAGATAGGCTGGACGTTGGCGCAATACTGATAATGAAAGTTGAAGATTTCGTTACCTCAAGACTTCTATGGTCTGCCAGGCCGGGGTCGAGGTAAAAAAATAACCATACGAAGTAGTATTGATATGAACAATCTAAGCTTTAAGATAGCAAGGCAAGTTATTGCAAAGCGGGCGTACGTCGCTTTTGCCTTCCTTGTTATCACAATATTCTTTGCATTCGGTGTGCCCAAGGTGGACATCCGCACAATCTTTGCGGATTTGCTGCCAGCAGATGATCCGTTTGTTCAAACATTCAAAGAGCATCCAAACTTCGGTAACCCTCTGACTATCACTGTTATGGTCAAGCGGACAGATGGGGAGCTCATCTATAACGAAAAGACGCTGCAGAAAGTTTGGGATCTCACTCGTGATATCGATTTGATAGAGGGTGTCGATCACGACCGAATCATTTCAATCACTACTGAAAAAGCAAATTACGCCGAAGCAACATCGATGGGTGTAGAAATGCAGCCCTTGATGGGCGACAGAATTCCCCAGGGTGCTGCAGAATTGAAGGATCTTCAGCGTCGTGTGGAAAGGTCGCCAATGGCGCGCACGTATCTCGTGTCGTCTGACGAGAAAGCAACCCTGATACGGGCGGGCTTCCATGAACACCTCCTCGACTACGGCCACGTATTCAGTGAGGTCCAGCGCTTGGCAAAAGAGGCGAGTGACGGTAGCCACACTATCAGGGTCGTAGGGCAGCCAGTATTGACGGGCTGGATCTATCTGCTTCAAGAGCAGACCTATGCAATTTTCGCTGTCACTGTAGGCCTCCTTCTCCTTGCGCTGGCATTCTATATGCGAAATCTCGCGGGTATTGCCACGCCGATATTGTGCAGTGCCGTTGCTGCGACATGGGGTTTTGGGCTTGTAGGCTGGCTTGAGTCGCCTATCGAGCCGCTGCTAATGGTAGTTCCGCTGCTGTTGATTGCCCGCTCGTTCTCCCACTGTGTTCAGTACACGGAGCGATACTACGAGATCTTCAGTGAGCTGAAAGATAAAAAACTTGCCTCCGAGGCGACACTAGCCGTGATGATGGCGCCCAGTGTATTTGGAATTGTTACCGATACGCTCGCGATCCTGTGTATCGGTGTTGCACCAATTCCAGCAATGCAGAGATTTGCGCTGTTCTGCGGGTTTTGGGCATTTTTCCTGATTCCAACAGGTGTGATGCTGATTGCTGTTTTGTTGTCCTATTTGCCAACACCCAAGAACATCGATTCCATAATCGGTGCGGGAGAGAAAGAGAAAGGCATACACGGTGTGCAGAAGAGAGTTCTGACAAGTGTGGGCCGGTTAATCACCGGCAATGAAAAGAGAACGAAGTTAACAGCTACAGTAGTTTGTCTGGTGTCTGTCGTGGTGATTATTGTGTCTAGGCAGGTGGCAATAGGAAACCCGACGGAAGGCAGTAATCTCCTGTGGGATGAGTCCGAGTTCAATGTTGGTACTCGGGATGTTAATGACCATTTCCCTGGTGTGAACTCACTGGAGATAATCCTGGAATCAAAAGACCCTGGGAATGTTCAGGCGCGTGCGGCCCGAAGTAAAGAAGCCTATGAGGTCTCCAAAGCTATCGTTCGAAGCGTCATGAGCGGCGACAATCCGGCGAAAGCAACGCGTTCATTTTCCGACTTCATGGAAGAGGGATCTCGTCTTTATTCTGGAGGACACCCTGCATGGCTTTCTCTTGATCCCACGGATCGCGCTGTGAACGCCGCGGGCGTGGCTGTGGCCTTTGGTCAAAACCCCCTGAACTTTGCAGATGTCACTGACTTTCAGTTCCAGCACAGTGCCGTGTCGCTGTTCTATCGAGATAACAAGCAGGAAACGATCGACAAAGCATTGGCCGCGGCAAAACAAGCGGTCTCAGAGCTGGGTGATGATCACGAAACTATCAATGTACGAATGGCATCAGGAACTATTGCGCTGCAAGAAGCCCAGAACCAGGTTGTCAAGCGTTATGAATGGATAATGCTGGCGCTGGCATGCGTCGCCATATTCTTTATCGCCTCATTCGCCTACAAGTCATTTGTTGCGTCATTGGTGCTGCTTGTTCCTGTTGTGCTTGCAAACTTCTATCTGACTGCGGCTATGCACATGCTGGGCATAGGCCTTGACATAAATTCTGTCATGGTCGCGGTTCTCGGTGTCGGTGTGGGTATTGATTACGGCATTTATCTCATGTCACGAATCTGTGAAGAGTACAGCGCGCAAGGCGAAAGCTGGGAAAAGGCGATAGTTGAGTCCCTTACAACAACCGGCAAGGCAATCATGTTCACAGCGTCAATCATGCTGGTCGGTATCTTGCCTTGGTATTTCTTGTCGGATCTCAAGTTCATGGCTGACATGGGTTTGCTGCTGTCTTCGGTAATGCTGATCAATATGGTTCTCGCGCTGCTTGTCCTGCCGTTAATTGTATATGTCCTCAAGCCAAAATTCGTTACACGCAACGATCTTATGGTAGGCGAAAGCCTTGATATGTCTTGGTTTGATCAGGGCGAGGCAGAGACAAAGGAAAGTAATCTCGATCTAAAAAAAAATGAAATTAATACTGATCGAGTAATTTGAATAATATGATTTAACCCGTTTTGTCGACGACGGTTAAGGTTCGGCCTTTTTAAGAATAAATTCGGAGGTTGTTATGCACATTCGCAAATACGATATGAATTTTAGCCGGCGGCAGCTGCTCAAAGGGATGGCCTATGGAGCGGCGGCGGGAGTCCTGATGCCTCTCGAAAAGGTATTCGCAAAGGATTTGAGCTTGCTGAAAGCATATCCTGACGAGCTTTATTCAATCGACGATCAGACAAAAGGTAAGATTAGCGTTGGTGACTATATCACCAAAGATAACGTCGAATACGCAAAGCACTTATTGGATCCTTCAAACTACGATCAAATTCTAAATGAAGGTCGTCGGATTAAAGTTCGTGCTCCTACCACTGAGCTGCGTCAGCTATTCAATAACTCCTACTACGAAGCCGTGCAGAGAAATATTGCAGAAGGCCGTGGCGGTAAATTTGATAGTAAAGGAAACGTTGTAGATTCGAATGGGAAAGCCTGGAGTGGTGGCCTACCCTTCACAAGTCCAAAAAATGGCCAGGAAATCTGGGCAAATATGGCTATGAGTTGGGGGCGGGCGGACGCCAACACCTATGCGATCAAGCAGTGGGACTATGGCGCGGACGGAAATCTGGAGTACGAGTATGATTTTCAGTGGGTCGAGTTGCAGATGCAGGCTCGTACCGACCGCAAGGTATTTCGCGGATATGAAGATGAAATCCGGCGCCAGTGTGTTTACTTCAGCAACTCACAAGATGTTCGCGGTACGTCCTTCCTGAGTAACTGGTCCTATGACCAGACGAAGATACCTGATTTGTACGGGTACTTGCCCGAGTTCCGCCGGGTGCGTCAGCTCCCGGCAAACCAGCGCTTCGAGCCGTTGATTCCAGGCTCGACTTGGTTCCTGACTGATCCTTGGGCTGCAGGTGACCCATACCTGACGTGGGGCAACCACAAAATCATTGATCGCAAGCCGATGCTTCTCGCCTGTAATGGCAACTTCGCTGATACCGATGATAACTGGAAGCCTAAAGAGCAAGCCAATAATCCCAAGTTCTGGGAGACAGAATATGAAATGTCTCCAGATGTCATTGTTACCGAATGTGAGCCCGTCGGATACCCGCGATCACCGGTAAGCAAGAAGCGAGTATACGCCGATGCTCGTAACAGCGTGCCGAATGGATGTATGCGTTACGACCGTCAGGGGAAACTGTGGGCTAACTTCGAAATGGCATTCGGTCAGTTTGTTGGTGGTGGCGCTGACGGTAATCGAGTCGTCTTGAGTGCTGACGGAAAGACGCCGGCATGGTCTTGGGTATACTGTAATAGCTACGATCACCAGAACAAGCGTATGTCCAGAACCCATCACGCTAAGAAGGGTGTTGGTACAGAATCTCTCTTCCAGATTGATGAGGACTGGTTGTTCGAAACCTACTGTACTCAGCAAGCACTTCAGTCTCTGGGGCGTGCATAAAAATAATGAACCCTGTGCGGACTATCCGCACAGGGGTTTGGATTTTTTCGGGAGATTAGGATGAGAATGTCGTTCTCTTCTAAACGCAATTATCTTCTTAAATTTAAGATAGCTATTTGCGGCATATTTTTCTCTATCTGTGCTCATGCAGGAGAACTTTTGGTTGCACATACACCAACCGATCGCCTGTATGACATCGATATCAGTGGGTCTCATGGATATGCTGTTGGCGAAGCTGGATTGTTGATGGAAACGTCTGACAGCGGTAAAAGCTGGTCGGAAATTGACACCCCTACAACACTCGCATTAACAAGCGTTGCTGTCACCGAAAATGGGGCAGTTGCAGTAGGTCAGCTCGGCGAGGTGATCGTTAATGTTGATTGGTCCGGGTGGAAAAAGGTTGGTTCCAGTTCACGCATGCGTTTATTAGGCGTGGACATGAATAGTGAAGGACTCGCGGTTGCCGTGGGGGCCTTCGGGACTTTACTTCGTTCTGTCGATCACGGTGTGACCTGGAAAAGCATTCAGCCTGATTGGGCTCCTCTGTATGACTCGGGTGCCGGTGATACCGCCGTTATTCGTGATGAACCGACGAACTACGTTGTTCAAGTACTCGAGGATGGTCGAATCCTGATTGGCGGAGAGTATGGCCAAATTTTGACCTCAGTAGACCGCGGAGAGTCCTGGAATGTGATCTATCGACATACGGAAGAGGGTGACGTTATTGCTCCAACGTTCTTCGATTCCAAATTCTACGGTAATACCGGATATGTAACCGGACAATCGGGAACAGTGCTGATATCTCAAGATAAAGGCATGACATGGAAGGCGCTAAAAACTCCGACTCAATCTAGCCTGTTCGCAATCGGCGGCGACGAGGCGGGGAATATCTTTGCGATTGGGCAACGCGTCGCTGTTGTAAGCAAAAATTATGGAAAGAGTTGGAAAACATTCAACGCGCTGGATATCAGCCTGAATTGGTACTCGGGTATTTCGATTACAGAAGTATCAGATTCGGAGCGTGTTACGGCAGTGGGGCATGGTGGTCGCATTATTTCAGTAAATCCATTTTGAATCTAAAAATAGATCGCCGGTATTTAAGGGGATATAAAAATGAGAAAGATAGGTACTGCAATCGCACCGGTTATGCTCTCGGCAGCTGGCGCACTTGGAACTTCCGTGGTCCATGCTGAAGGTCTTATTGAAAGCATCATCGAAAAGACGACTTTTCTTGGGCAGTTTAGGGTTGACGCTGCCTTTAAGACAAACGACGAGCAGAATCCATATAACCAGAATGCGTTCCCATATCAAAATGAAGCGGTTTCACGGCAGGCATATCTGCCGCCCGACCTAGGTGGCGGTCGATGGGGTGATACAGAAATTCCTTCGTTACCATTTGTTCTGGATACGAATGACACCGTGGTTAGAAACGACAGGGCTACGGGCGAAGACTACGATTGGAACCAGGTCAATCTCCGCTTTAGTGGTGAAATGGACATGAGGTTTAATCGTCAGTGGCGGTTGAACGTGAAATTGAGGGCTTTGTTCGATCCTGTCGTACATGACGGTTTTGACGCCTACGATGTGATGGGTGATCAAGGTGGTATAGCCAAAGGGCGTTATGATCGCTATGCGGATACCGGTGAGACCAATTTCTATCAGGCTAAAGGACGGAATGGGGAGAATATAAATCCGCTTGAGTTTGCTGGCCGAAATTATATGGTCGACTTCCCCACGTTTATTATCAATTACAAATCAGGTAAATACGATCTTCGCTTCGGTAATCAGCAGATTGCCTGGGGGCAGGCAATCTTCTTCCGTACGCTTGATGTGGCCAATGGTTTAGATTTGCGCCGACATCTTATTATCGATCGAACCATTGAAGAATTTGAGGATGAGCGTGTGCCGAAGTTGGCATTGCGTGCAACGGTTCAAGCGACCAACAATATCCTTTTCGATGGCTTTGTGGGTAAATTTCAGCCGGACATTCTCACCAATCCGAATACGCCTTACAACATTCTTCCAACTCAGTTTTATCGGCCCCTAGACAACTATCATACCGGTGGCTACGACAATAAACTTGATGCCGGATTCCGTTTAAAAGGTGATTATGGGAACTGGGGTTGGCAAGCAATGTATGTCAGCCGATACAACCCGTTGGGTGTGATTAGCTGGGCAGAAAGTGGCGTTAACAATGGGCTGACCCCGTGGGGGGGAACTGTGGGTACGGCCGTTGAGACTGGCTATTTGCTAAAGCCTAAATGCAGCGGCAGTCAAAACCCCTATGATAATTTCTGTAGGCTCTATGATAGCGTTGGCGAGGCACTTTCACACTCGCCATTTACTGCCGGTCCTGGCGGCGTCTACAGTGACAAAGAGTGGTTCGCCACCGCAGCCAGCGTGCGTTTAGATGGTGTCGATGTTATCAATGCCGCTATCAGGGATTTCCCGGCGTTGAGAGATATCTTTGCGTCTCCGGTAGCGAACGTGGAGGAAGCAAGCGCATTGCTGAATACATTCTTTATTGGTGCTGGCGGCAGCATTCGAGGCACTCTCCAGCGCGACTATTTCCGAGAGGATGTCTTCGGTTTTGGGCTTAGCTATGTGACGGAGACGGAGGATAACAAGTCATTCTGGAACCAGATTATTCTGAATATGGAGGTCCAGTATACCCCCGAGCGTGTATTTACCTCTCCAGATCTGGGTAAGGATGGTCTGACGTCAGACGAATACATACTGACGCTGGTGGCTGAGAAGTGGCACAGATGGAGCGAGAGCTTCCCTGCTGCCTACTTGGTGGGGCAGTTCATGCACCGCAGTGAGAGTGACTTGATAGGGCTTCATTTGGATGGCTACGGCGGTAACGTCGGCAATACCGATCCGAAGCAGCCTGGAGGCATTTCTAGCGCAAACTATTTGGTTTTCGCCGGGTTCCAGCCCTGGCCTAATAAAAAGTATATCGCGGAATGGGCGATTCTCTATGATGTTCAAGGCGGGCTGCTATTCCAGCCGTTGCTGAAGTGGAATCCTGGGCGAGCTATGAGCGTCGATCTTTACTACAACTATGTTACTGGAGACTTGCACGGAGATGGCAGCAAGACCCTCACTAGGGCGTTAGATCATGTGCAGGAAGTAGGTATGCGATTCACTTATCAGCTGTAACCTCCTCAACTGAAAGGGACGGGTGATGTCTGTCACCCTTTTGCCGGCTGTGTTCCCAGCCGGCTTTTTTTTGAGGGTATATAAATGACTGGTTGGAATATTCATTCGAGCAGAAGAAGTATTTTGAAGTATGCGCTGGCGGGAAGCTGTGCGGGATTCTTAAAGCCTTTGTCTGCTGCTGTGGAGGCGGCCGGTAGTATTGAGGGTGTATACCCAGATGAGCTTCTCTCTATAGAGGAATACACTCGTGGGACGATATCTACCGGTGCGTATATCGATGCCTCGAATGTCGAGGCGGTTAAAGACTTGTTGGAGCCTGCAAAATTCCACCATGTGAAAAATATGGGTAGGCGATTAAAGTTGCTTCCAACAACGACTGACTGGATGAGGCTTGGCCCCTGGGAATATCTTGAGGCTACATTATCGAATCGAGGAAAAGCGAGATTTGATGACTCTGGGAATGTCGTAAATGATGATGGGCGACCGTGGATCGGTGGTCATCCTTTTCCCGGAACGACCAATGCTTTGGAGTTGTTCGCCGGGCTCACATTGTCGTGGGGAAGGCATGATTCGAGCCTCTACGCTATGCGTGAGTATGACATAAGCCGCGTTGGCATTGTCGACTACGAATATGATTTGGTATGGGCAGAACTTTCCCCTGTAGGACGACTGGTTTCAGACCCTAAGCCATATTGGCCTGAGCATGAGGATAAGCTGCGATTCAACACCGTTGTATACCTATCGCCAAACACTGAACGTGGTGCGAGCTATTTGAATATATGGCCGTATGATCAGAATAAATTTCCGACGCTGTATGGCTATGTGCCGAGCTTCAGACGAATTAGGCAATTCCCGACGAATCAACGTTTTGAGCCGCTGGTGCCGGGTTCCGCGCTCTATCTTTCAGACGCTTGGGCAGCAGGAGATCCGCTCCTTACTTGGGGTAATTACAAGGTGATTGGTAGGCAGCCGTTACTGGGTGGTGTCTCCGGGGGGTGGAATTCGTCTCATAGTAACTGGGAGCATGGTGTTCATGGTGGCGAGAAGGGAGAAAGCTTCTTCGATAGTGTTGTTGAATTGATCCCGGAGACAATTGTTTGTGAAGCGGAGCCTGTCGCATTTTCGAGAGCGCCTGTGAGTAAAAAGCGAGTATGGTTTGACGCGAGGAATGGTATGCCTGTTGCTATGGTTACGTATGACCGGAAGGGAAATCCGTTCCGTTCTTTTGATGGATGTTACAGCATCTATGATGATGGTAACCGGAGTGTCATGGACGGCAAGCACGCGTATTGGTCTTGGACATACCTCCATGCCTATGAATTCCAGTCAGGTCGAATTACTCGAATTGAGCAGGTTAAAGAGCTGGATGGAGGCCACTGGAGCCGAGCGAACGACCAGAGTATTTATGATGAGTACCTCACGCAGGCTGCGCTGCAAAGGCTTGGGCGAGATTGAACTTGTCGCTGTTAATCATGGTAGGCGCGTTCTTTGACGCTTGGCATTTGCACGGTCTGTCTATGATTTTGCACGGAGGACTAATAATTGTGGCCGATTTATCGTAACAATAGCCTCAGTAGGGTTTAAGCTATGACTAGAAATGGCTTAGGCCGCCGGTAGCTCAGTGTGTGCCGGATTAAAATAAAGATGTGCATTCGAGGAAAGATAAATGGCTGAGGTTATTGAAGCAGATTACCTTGTGATTGGGGCTGGTGGTATGGGGATGGCGTTCGTAGACGAAATCCTAACTCATAGCGATGCCACAGTTGTAATGGTAGATAAGAACTTTCGGCCCGGTGGTCATTGGAATTATGTGTACCCATTCTGTCGCCTTCATCAAACATCGACGTGCTATGGCGTCAACTCGACGGAGTTGGGCGGTGATCGTAGAGATGAATTTGGTCTCAACAAAGGATGTTATGAGCTGGCTAGCGGAAGTGAAGTCGTAGCCTACTTCGATAACGTTATGCAACGTCGGTTTATCCCTTCCGGGCGAGTAAAGTTCCTCTCGATGTGTGAGTATGACAAGGATTCAGGGCGAGCAAGAAATACCGTCAGCGGCGGTGAGTATGAGTTTAAGGTAAAGAAAACAGTTGATTCGACCTATCTGAACGTAACGGTGCCATCTCAACGTCCACCAACATTCGATGTTGCAGAGGGTGCCAAGGCGGTAGCCGTAAATGATCTGCCAAGGATTGCACCTTACTACGAAAATTTTGTCATTGTGGGATCGGGTAAAACCGGTATGGATGCGGTTCTGTTTTTGCTCAGTAACGGCATAGATCCAGACCGAATTACATGGGTAATGCCGGCAGACGCGTGGATGTTTGACCGTTTCAGCGTTGATCCAGGCCGTAAATTTTCCGATCCGGTGACACAGTATACTATCGGTATTCTAGAGTGTGCACTTGAGGCCAAGAGCTACCGTGATTTTTATGATCTGCTCGATGGGCGTGAGCTGATTAAGCAGTTGGATCGAAATCACAAGCCAACTCGCTGGCGCTGCGCAACTTTCACCGAGCTTGAACTCGAGCAGTTGCGGCGAGTGAAAAATATTATTCGTATGGGGTATGTTGAGGCTGTTTCTCCTAGTGAGATGACCTTGTCTGACGGCGTCTGCCCTGCACCTGCCAATGCAGTCTATGTCGATTGTGCTGCAGACGGCTTGCCCAAAGTCCCGGATACCAAAGTGTTTGATGGAGATAAAATTACTCTCCAGACAGTTCGGATGTGTCAGCAGGTATACAGTGCCGGTTTTATCGGCAATGTAGAGTGCAATGTTGACGCGGATGAGGATCGTAAGAACGAGCTTTGTCATCCGGTTCCTCTGCCCTATCTTGAAATTGACTATCTCCGCTGCGCGCTTCAGAACAGCAAGAATATGGCCGTTTGGTTGACAGAGCCTGCCGTAGTTAAATGGATTAATGAGGCTCGTACAGACCTGTTCAGCCCGCTGTTGGACTTCGAGGATCCCGAAGTGGCGAAAAGTATTCAAGCTATGGGTGAATTGATCCAGGAAGCAATTCCCAAGATGGAAGTTTTGCTTGAAGAGGGCATGCGTGGCGAGTGAGTCATGCTGCCAGTCCCAAGTCTCTCTTTGCGCCCCTTATGGGGCGTTTTTTTTAATATTTTTAGAGTCTAATCGGAGTTACGAATGGCTAAAGTCTATGAGATAGATGGCGTCGTTCCCGTCGTGCACCCATCTAGCTTCATTCACCCCGACGCAATACTGATTGGGGATGTTGTTGTTGGGCGGGATTGTTATATCGGTCCGGCCGCTTGTCTTCGGGGGGATTTTGGGGCGATCATTTTGGGTTATGGGGTGAATGTTCAGGATACCTGTGTGATCCATTCCTTTCCCGGAAAAACGGTTGAGATTCTAGATTATGGTCATGTCGGGCATGGTGCGGTACTGCACGGATGTGTTGTGGGAAAGAATGCTCTTGTCGGAATGAATAGTGTCGTGATGGATGGTGCTGTTATCGGAGATTGCGCTATTGTCGCTGCATGTTCGTTCGTAAAAGCTAACCACAGTGTTCCTGCTTCATCATTGGTGGCGGGGGTGCCTGCTAAGTTTGTACGCGAGCTTAGCGAGCACGAGTTAGACTGGAAAGCTAAGGGAACAGAAGAGTATATCCAGTTATGCAAGCGTAGCCTGGCTACATTGAAACCAACCGAAGCTCTTACAGAAATTGAGGATGGGAGGCCTTCACTGAATCTTAAATCATCTCATAAGCCGCTAAAGTAGTATTCTTGTCTCTCTCAATGTGGAGTGAAAAGCTGATCAGGCGTCGGTTAGCTGGCTTTTCGTGCGAAAGAGCCCCAGCATAATGAGAATTATCATGATGTGAATGCCTATTATGGGGGGATATCCCATTAGGTATATAAGGTCATTTACTGTGCTGGCCTCGAATGGTCCGCCGCCAAAGGCCAGCCCTCTTGTTCCGAATATCGCATTTAGAGTTGCCGCTACAGTAAATACCCAAGCCGCGATTATTGCAGACCAGAAAAGCCATGTCGTTTGTCTTTTTCTTAAAGAGAGAAACTTGCTGGTTGCCCCGACTCCGATAAGCATTAGTCCCTGTGTAATTGCTTCCATATGCGCCATTCGCCATGCCCGACTGTCATTGGGTATGTTTACTGATATGTCTATAGGGAACGGCCAGAGTACGATCCTTTCTAGTAGGGCAAAAAACCATACCCACCCAATCAACAGGCTTAGTGCCAGTAAGCCAAAGCCATTTATAAAGAATAAAACTCTAGTTTTGTCATCTATTACGTTTGAGTTTTTCATTGTTATTTCGCGTATTGGTTTTTAATTAATTTACATTAGTAAATTAATTTTATCAGTAGGCTATTTTTATTTTTAATATTTTTGTGTGTGCGGGCGTTCTGTTTTCTGAGGAGTTGGCAATGCTGAGTGACGGGCTGCCGATTTTAGGGCAAAAAAAAGGCGAATCAGCTGTACGCTTGATTCGCCTTTCTATTTGGTAGCGGGGGCAGGATTCGAACCTACGGTTATGAGCCTCATCTTGTAAAAACATGAAAAATGTTCTCATTTTGCCTTATGCGGCATTAATCCTTATGATTAATGCAGTTTTGGTCCTTTTGGGTCACGGACATAAGGGCACTTTATGTCGGAAGAGGCGGTTGAGGATTGGCACAATTCCCCAGTTAATGAGCTGACCTTAAGGCTAGGGGAGCGGTTTGCGAGGCTTTGCCAGTGGTCTTATGACAATGACTTGTATGAAGAGCTCGAGATTATATACCTTCTTCTCGGGCTGACCCCAAGTATTGTTGGGATCGCAAACCTCGTCGAAGAATTTGATCATCCAGAATCCAGAGAGATACTTCAGGACTGGGGGGAGAATTATCAGGCGGATCGAATTAGGCGTTTTGCTTCTGCCTTTTCAGAATCAGTCGAAATGTCGAGAGACTATGCGGCGATTTCTCCTCGCGGAACAGTTGATCAAGTTCGCCGGCAGTTTCCTGAGTTAAAGAAACGGACGTTCCTACTCACGCTCTATACTTATCCTCTTTCTCCTAGTAAAGATCCTGCAACTTTCATTGAGCGGCGGCGCCTTCGCATGTGGCTAGCTGTTCAAGCTGCGATACGCGTTGTTAACGAAGATAACATTGCAGACAGTTCGATCAGTCGCGTTTCTCGCTTCTTGAATCTTGGCCATAGCTCCCCCCGTTGGCAGTTCGTTGACCAATTGCTGGGTTCAGCTAGGCGATTTCGCGCGAGCTCACCAGAGAGCTTTGAGCGTTTCACGGAGTCTTTGCGATTAGCAGCCGATCAGATTTACCCAGACTACCAAGACGACAAGGCAATCCCTCCGGTTCTCAATGCCATTCGTGCCATCACGATGGGGAAAAGTACGCCCTACCTGGATATCGAGTATAAGCCAAAGTTCTCAGGACATTTCAGTAAAAGGCGGCCTAGCCCTCTAATATCATTTGAAACAGATGATGGTGAATATGAGCTACTACCCGGACTGAATACCGCTGAAGAGCAGCTTGAGCCCACCTGGGTCGTCCCGACTGATCCTACGGACAGCTCGGAGCTGCAACAACTCAAAACCAATAGTTTTTTCATTCAGAGGATAGAGTCATCCCATTATTTACCCTGGAGTTATGATGGGGTGTTGCCCCCCGAATTGCCGCAGCTGGAAACATGGCTAGGTAACTCACTTGCTTCGACAGATAATAAAGTCGCGCTCGGAGCGGCGCTTATCTGGATGTCTTGCCGCCTAGGGCGAACACTCCATTTTGTCCAGTTGGTTGCGGTAAATAAAGAGTCTGGGGGTGAGTGGGCACTTACTCCCTGTTTTGAATTGGCTCACCGGCTGTCCCCTAGGCGTCAAAATTCCTGGCAACCCGGTGCAACCACTCAGCAACTGGTGAAGCCACGCTCGCAAGAAATTCGGGTCAGCCTTCCAGTAAATATTACAAAGGTGCTCAAAAAGGCGGCGGGATATGCTGACAGCCAAGTCACTCATTTAGCGCATTTGTGGCAATACCAAAGTGGAGAACCGTTGGAATCTTGGTTTAACGTTATTGCCCGGCAACACTTTCCGCGCATTACCTCAGCCAAATTGGCTCAAACCGCTGGGTTGAACGCTTTCCAGCGGACCGGGGATCACAATTTTAGTCGAGTGCTGACGTCTCACCCTAATAGTGGCCTGCCGGGTGCGTGCGGTTATGCAACATGGGATATCCAAACTTTGGAAAAAGGGATTTCCCTTTCGGCTCTCGCCGAGCCGGGCCTCCCGCCAAATCCCAATGTAATGGGTAGTCTCTTAGCGCCAATTGAAGTTGTTGTTGAAAATGAAATTGAAGAGGCGGGTCGGCGTCTAAAGCGAACGAAGGACGCCGGTGATTGGCTAGCCTTCCACAACCAATTTGCGCAGTATTGTGTCCTTGCGTTATACGCTGCGACTGGATGTCGCTATCTGCGAGACCCATTTGAGTCGGTCTTGCATTTTAACTGGCAATACCGCTTTGTTTACATTAACGACAAAGCTGACGAGGGGCTGCACGCTGGTCGACTGGTGCCATTGCCGGAAAGGGTAGTGCGGCTAACCCAAACCTATTTGAACTACCTGCGTAAATTAGCCAAAGCAATTAATCATCTCAGTCCTAATCTCGCAGATGACCTGTCGCTAGTGATAGAGGGGAAATCGGAGCGACTACCGCTCTTTTTCCAGCTTGACGGGGCTATGAAATGGCATTCGATGGGCGATACCGACCTTCCTGGGGGTGCCTTGTTAAACTGGGACTTCCCGCCAAATGTGTTTCGGCACCGCTTTGCACAGCTACTTTCGCAGACAGCCATTTCGACGGAGGTGATTGACGGTTGGTTGGGGCACGCTGAACGTGGCGTCTCCACATACAGTGACTATTCTCCTCGGTGTTGGCTGTCAGATGCCTCAACGTACCGCCGGGAACTGAATGAGGTGTATGAGAGACTTCCCTTCGATATGGATTCATTCGTTAATGTGAAGCCCGACTTCAGCCGGATTCGGCTATCTAGGTCTTCCTACAGCGAGCCGACGCGCTTTGGGGACGCTCTGCGTAAATGGAACAGAAGTCAAAACGCCAAGAATGCCATTCGTATTGCGAAGAACGATATCGCCTTGACGACGGATGCTCAGCCATTGGCCTCATTAACTGCCGAGGGCATGGAGAGGCTTGTTCAGCGCATGCTGTACCAGGAGGGCACGCTTCCCCATCCCTACGCGGGTCTTAGGTTGCGAGTGCTTATCAAAGAAGCTGAGAGGAGCGGCGGTGCGGCGCGGTTTGCCATTAAACGCCGTGTAGCGGCAGTGCGACCGGAGCGCGCTCTTATATCACCAAGCCTTCCTCGCAGTATGGATACATTGGACGCGATAAAAGCTTGGGCGACAAGTACACAGTCATCAACAATAAAAGCCAAGCTATCAAAGCGGAAAGCGCTAATCCTTGGTGCGGTGCTATTCTGCATTGAGAAACGAATTAGTTACCTACGCATGCTGTGTGATATCAGTTGCGGCAGGCACTACCGCATTATTCAGCACAAACGGATGTACTTCCTAGAATACAGTGAAATCCTTGATCCTGGGGATTTCGTCGCTCCTATTCAGCGTCATGAAATCAGTTATAAGGTCGCTAGCTTTCTTTGCTACGGCCAAGGGATAAAATCCAATTTAAATCCTGATACGAATCCCAGTCCTGCTGAGCTAAATCCACTGGTTGAATTGCTTGATATCGATAATTGTAAGAATCCTAATCCACACTTAGTCGTTGTTCTGAGAAGACTGACGCGGGTTATTGAACAAACTAACTTGGTACTCTTTCCGGGTATGGTCGCCGGTGCGTTAAGTGAGCGCTCGCCGCCAACAAGTCTGCCAATCCAGGATTATTTGCGGATTAAGGAATCTGAAAAGCGAGTAGTGCCGATTGCAGTAAGAGAGGTTCGCACCGATGTTGATTATCGTCGCTTACGGCTCAATCAATGCCTGCTGTCAGAGGTGGATAAAAGCCTACTGCAGGAACAGGCAAAACAGCTATTTGACGGTATTCATCACCTCATACGTGACTATAAAAAGGCCACACACCGCGTGTCCGCCAAAGCCGTTGAGGCATTGTGTAAGTCCTATGAGGGCAAGGTCAGTACAACGGTCTTGATGCTGGGTCACTGGCTTGCCTTTTTAATGCGACGGGGTTACGGGCGAAAAATGGGCTCAAAGCCTTACGCGCTTAATACAATTGAGACCTATTTCAGTCGGCTCAATAAGGCCTTTTTAACACTTGCCTACGATGTGGACTTGATAGCCGCCGATGAGGGTGAGATCACGCAGTTCTATAACAACGTACTCGATTTTCATCGACGTAGAGGTAGTGATACTACTTACTCAGGTAAACGATTGAAGGAGTTCCACCAATGGGCAAGTGAATGTGGTGTTGATGACCCAGATTGGGCGGATATAGATATAGAGAATGAGGGCCGGCACGTACGTCCCGGAGTGCTTTGCGAGGCAGATTATCAGTCGTGTCTGACGGTACTTGAAGATGGATTGTGGGGACGTAACGAAGAACGCCTTTTCATGGGTTTTTTATTGTTACTCACATATCGCTTTGGCCTGCGCAGAAATGAGGCTTTAGGTCTTCGTAAAAAAGATTGGTGTCACTCAGAGGATTTTACTTGGGTATTGATTCGGAACAATACGTATAGAACGCTAAAAAGCACCTCGAGCCGGCGCGCCGTCCCATTACTATTTCCACTTTCTACATGCGAAAGATCCTTAATCGATAACATCATGACGCGCTACGATAGCCTGTCAGGTGTGAGCCACAGCATGCCAATATTCTGTGAAATACACAAAGAAAGTATAAAATTAACGTCGATGGCCGAGAAGCTACCCACTCAGGTAATCGAGCTGGCGCGTCAAGTGACTGGCAATACCACATTAGTGTTACACCACTGTCGCCATAGCTTTTATAACCGACTTGCGATTCCGCTGCTGGGCCTGGATACACCACTGACGCAGTTACTCGCGGGGGAGCTCAATAGGGAAGTCGTCAGGCGTATCGTACTCGGGGAGCAACATGCTACTACTCGTCGCTCAGGTATGGCCCTCGCTCGACTTGTTGGGCATAGCCTCCCTGCTATCGGACTAAAAAACTACAATCACTTACTTACCGATTGGGCTGATGCATTGACCCCGGTAAAAACTCAACGAGCAGGCTTGTTGGCCAATGCAGTTAGTACGAAGAGCTTCGGGATATATAAAGAAAAATCAGAACCTTGCGTTCGCCCAATAAGTTACCAGCCGATAAATATGCTATTGATATTAAAGACGATGCGGCTCGCCTCTCAGGGAATGGGCGTGATGAGGGCTGGGAGGCGTCTTAACCTGCATCCAGATGACTATCAAAAAATAGCGACATTGGTAGATGTAGCCAGTAAATTGATGCGGTTTAGAGAGCGAGGTAAAGGCACTCGATGGATTAATGGTGAGGAATATACAGGGACGGTACTTGATTTCATTACGGAGGCAGGGTGGAGCCGACTGATCGAGTGGGGTGGGGGCGTTGATGTCAGTGATGACAAGGGAGTGGCAAGTTCTCTGGATATAAATGATCTTCCTTTTTTAATTAGCCGGAATCGTCAGATTCTGATAAATTGTGCTGAGCAATGCTCACTTGTTATCGAGTTGTTTAAAAAATTAGCGCTAAATCATGCTGATTTCGCCGTGGTAGTAAAAAATGGTGACGAAAAAGTGGCTGAGTTACTAAGCAAAAATGGCTTCAGCGTGATATCTGAAGGGAGCTATGCGTCGCGTCAGTTAGATCCGTATCCTGTCGTCATTAGTGGGGTGGAACACAGATGCATGGAATACGGCGGCTTGTGTTTTGAGCGTCGAGCATCAGGTGTTGTGCGAAATAGCTACGAACTATCAGTCGCTTTACTGGCCTACGGAGCTTTGACGTCTATATTTAGCGCCTGACGTGTTATAACAGCCCTAGAATAAGTCATAAGATGCATCTGTCAGGGTTAAATCAGTGAGATGATACTGCTTTTTATTCTTGGCAGTATCAACAGTTTGTACTCCTTTGAACTCAAGTAATTTTCCCTGCGAGATCGCGTCGTTAGTTTGTCGAATCATATCTATTCTCTTAATGATGAAATTGATGGGCTTGTCAGTCGGAATATTGTTGTCGTCAAGTGGGGTAAGCGAAACGATATTCGAGTCGATCAAAAATCCGTTTGGTCTAGCCAAGCCTTTCATTATCATTGTCGTTTGTTCTGCTAGAAGAGGTTCGTCAAAATTACCCTGGAATACAATGCCGTTATCTGATTTTTCAGCTGGAAAGGAGACCGTAAAGGGATCTTTGATGCGTTTTCCTGCGCAAGATGAGCGATATCTAGATATCGCTAAGTCAAGAAGTTCACGATGGTCATCAGACAGGCTGTCGCTATAATCGGCGTCGATTTCCATCTGGGAAATGACGGATCGACAAAAGTACTTAGTCGCAGAAAGAATGGTGCTAAATATCGAATTTGATATTTTTCCACCATAAATTGAAATGACTGTCCCATGATCATGGTTGTCATCTCGCTTCAAAAATACTCTGTCCTTGCTTGCAATGCTCAGTAGGTCGTTGGTAAAAAATTCGACCACAAAGTCATTCAAAGATTTGATTAGCGAATCTGAAAACTTCTGTATTTCGCGGCTGATTAACTTCTTGCTATCAAATTCGATATAGTCATCTTCCACCTTGGATACGGCACCTTCGTGCGGCTGAATAATGCAAATATTCCGTGAATCGCCAAATTTGTATTCGCTATATTTACTCATAATGATAGATCCATAATAATTATTAGATTTATATAGATATAACCAAATATCGGCCAAAATCAATAAAAAACTTCATTTAAAACAATTATTTATGAATGGCAAGTATTTTGGTTTATGTCAGCTGAGCGGAGTTTGTGTCCGAATTGAGGGGGTAGCTTGTGTGGAGGAAGTCTCTAAAATTCAATTTTCGATCTAAGTGGTTACAGTAAATTACCAACCTCCGCCAAACACATGGTAGGCAAGATATTTGCGCACCTGCGATGCTTCACCGCATTGCACTAGTTGCCACGGCGATCTCTCTTCAAAAGCCCTTATTTCGACATGTATGTAGTCCGCGGGAGGAAGATTAGGGAACAACACTCGGACAAATTGGTGGATGACAATGATGTTGCTTAGATCATCACTGCTGATAGCACTGATAAAAGCAGCCGCTTTGAGGTCTGGTACACGCCATTGCTGAAGTATCTGGCTTGCCCACTTCTGGCCGGCTGGCCGAGGCATGGTGAGCATATCCTCGTCAGGCGCATCTCGCAGGGCATCAGGTGGTTCGATACCAAGCATTCTTAACTCGCCAAGTCGCATTATCTGTATTTGGCTGTCGGATTCATTAGTTTTTTTCATGTACCTATCCTTTGCAGTAAGTTGTGTCACCCCCTATTCTAGAGGCTTCTGCAAAGTGCGGTAGTGGGCGCCGCAGCGCTACGACGTATTCTGGCCTAGTTGATTGATCCGTAGGAATCTTTAGAAAAAAGCAAGTCTCGCCACGCTCTGGTGTAGTACCGGTTCAGCTCCACGAATGTCAGACTAGCAATGAGTACAATTGCAGCGTTGAACAGAACGAAACCCATTGAGATCATGTATGCCACCGTTTTGCTGATGGTGTGAGTGATAGGTGAGTCAGCGCGATGATTTGAGCGTGTTTCGCAACTGTTCTCACACCTTTGGCTGTGTACCAAGAAAGACTGGCATCACGGCTTCTTCTGAGCCCGCCTCTTTTGGATATAGGCAGCTAGTCGCTCTGCGTTTAGGTAAAATATGAGTGGTACGCTAATTGCCGCGACTACCAATAGCAGCGCTAACAGCAGTGCAGTCAATTCGCCCATCGTCTTTCCTCCCTGAATTGATAGTCTACGCGCGCTCCTGCATTGGCGTGGTGTTAATGGCATCCCCAAGTCTTTCCTTGAGGCAGTGTTGGCAGAGGTCGCAGGTGATTTTGACGCCGTCTCCAAATATAGGGTAAGCGGATTAAATGGTTGATCTTACCTTTGCATGAGAGTGAGACAGACCGGCATCTCATCGGATTATCTGGTTGATGCTTCACCTACTGCTGGT
>Ga0208568_1000198_pt1 | contig 25879 bp, 26 predicted proteins | sample DeeseametaMP2969_FD_184165 | JGI IMG/M metagenome (GOLD analysis project Ga0208568, IMG submission 184165) | Marine microbial communities from the Deep Atlantic Ocean - MP2969 (SPAdes) | ecosystem: Environmental > Aquatic > Marine > Oceanic | place: South of Funchal, North Atlantic Ocean... | reverse complement strand
GCGCAGATACAATGCGAACATTTTTTAAAGTTATCATGCCCTTAATTCTTCCTGGTGTTATTTCTGGAGGATTATTTGCATTCATTACTTCTTTTGATGAAGTTGTGGTTGTTATGTTTATTGGGAGCGTTGAACAAATAACTATACCTAAACAGATGTGGGCAGGTTTACGACAAGAAACAAGCCCTGTAATTTTATGTATGGCTACCCTCTTAGTTGCTTTATCTATCGCTTTGTTGACATCGGTTGAAATGTTAAGAAGAAGGTCTGAAAGATTAAGAGGAATTAAACTTCGATAAATTTGCTTATTTAAATTACACTTATTATAACTTTGTAATTAAAAATCATGGAAATAAAAAGAGTTGTAGTAATTGGATCTGGAACAATGGGCAGTGGTATTGCTGCACATTTATGTAATGCAAATATTCCAGTCACATTATTAGATCTTAAAACCGAAATTAGCGAAAAAGCTAGAGAACGTATTTACAGTTCGAGACCACCTTTACTATTAGATAAATTAAAAATAAATAATATTAATATAGGAAATATTAATGATAATTTTGGTGTTGTAAAAGATGTAGATTGGGTGGTTGAAGCAGTTGTTGAGAAAATTGACATCAAACACAATTTATATGAAAAAATCTTTAAAACTCGTAAAGCTGGTTCAATAGTTTCATCAAATACATCTTCTATACCTATAAAAGTATTATCTGAAAATTTATCAGAGGAAGATAAAAAAGATTTTTGCATTACTCACTTTTTTAACCCAGTTAGATATATGGGGCTTTTAGAAATTGTTAAAAATGAAAATAATAATTTAGAAAAAATAAATTTTTTAAAAGATTTTTGTGAAACATTGTTGGGCAAAGGCGTTATTGTTTGTAATGATACTCCAGGTTTTCTTGGTAACAGAGTTGGAGTTTATGCAATGCAAGTTGCTATGACCGAGGCTTTTAAAATGAAACTATCTGTTGAAGAAGCGGATGCTGTTTTTGGAAGGCCAATGGGTATTCCAAAAACGGGAATATTTGGTTTATACGATTTAATTGGAATTGATTTAATGGCAGATGTTTTAAAAAGTTTTATAAAAGAACTTCCAGAAATTGATAAATTCCATAAAGTTGCAAAAGAAGTTCCATTAGTAACTAAATTAATTGAAACAGGATATACAGGGCGCAAAGGAAAAGGTGGATTTTATAGAGTTAATAAAGAAAGTGGAAAAAAAGTTCTTGAGGCATTAAATTTAGAAACTGGGGAGTATGCTTCATCTAAAAAAATAAATATTAAATCTGATAAAGTTGATTTAAAAAATTTAATTAACCGTAAAGATAAATATGGTAATTATGCTTGGTCAGTTATTTCTGAAATAATTAAGTATGCGTCTTCTTTAGTGCCTAATGTAACTAAAGAATTTAATAATATCGATGAAGCAATGAGATTAGGTTTTAACTGGGCCAAAGGTCCTTTTGAAATGTTAGAAGAAATTGGAGTTAAAAATTTTTTTGAAAAAGTTGACAGTTTTGAAAATAATGAATTTTTAGAAAAGCTTTCAAAAAGTAAAAATGAAAATTTTTATGGAGAAAGACAAAAATATACCAATATAGAAACTCTTGGAAAAATTAAGAGGAAAGCAATTAAAATTGATAAAAATGATTCAGCCGAAATATTTAGGTTTAAAGATTTCAATATTGTTGAATTCACTACTAAAGCTAATGCTTTAGATTATGACTCAATGGATTGTTTAAAAAAAGCAACTGATAAACCTTTAATCATTATTAACGAAAGTATGCAATTTTCTGCAGGGGTTAATTTGAATTACGTTATGGATTTTGCGAAACAAAAAGATTTTAAATCAATTGAAAAGTTTATTAAATACTTTCAAGAAACTTGTAAGCATCTTAAGTATTGTAAAAATCCAGTTGTATCAGCGCCATCTGGTTTGACTTTAGGTGGAGGATTTGAAGTTTTAGTACAAAGTAATTTCGTTGTTACTCACACAAATATAGTAATGGGATTAGTAGAAACAATTGTTGGATTAGTACCAGCAGGAGGTGGATGTAAAGAAATGTTGTGGCGATGGTCACAAACAGATGAGGCTAAAAAAGATCCTAATTTCGCTCCATTAAAAGTTTTTGATATTATTGGTTATGCTAAAACAGTAACATCTCCTGTTGAAGCAGAGCCATTAAAATACTTAAAGCCAGAAGATAAAAAAATAATGAATAGAAATAGCTTACTTCCTATTTCTAGAAAAATTTTGGAAGAAAATAAAAATTTTAAATCACCAATAGAATGTAAGTTTAATCTTTCAGGGAAAGTGGTTAAAGAAAAAATGATTCAAGTGTTAGAAAAACTTTATAATGAAAAAATAATTTTAGATCATGGAATGGAAGTTGGAAAAGAATTAGCAAATATTCTAAGTGGTGGAGAAACTTCACTAGACAAAACTTTGTCAGAAGATGATCTTTTTAAACTTGAGCTAGATTCATTTATGAGATTAATTGAGACTACTAAAACACAAGAAAGAATTAAACATACATTAGCCACAGGAAAGCCTTTGGTTAACTAGAGTTAAAATGAAAAGTCTTTCATCTACTCAAATCAAACAATATCAAGACAAAGGTTTTGTTGCACCAATTGAAGCTTTATCTCAAGATGAAGCAAACGAAGTTAAAGATGAAATAGAGTTTATTGAAAAAAAATGGCCTAAAGAATTAGAAGGGCTAAGTAGAAATAATGTTCATTATGTTTCACCAATATTTGACAAAGTTGTTCATAATTCAAAAATTTTAGATGCCGTTGAAGATGTTATTGGAACAAATATTTTAGTTGGTGGTACAACTTTATTTATTAAAGATCCTGATCAAAAAGGTTTTGTAAGCTTTCATCAAGATGCGAAATATATTGGTTTTGAACCTTATAATTGGGTTACTGCCTGGTTAGCTATAACAGATTCAAATGAAGAAAATGGCTGTATGAGAATGTGGCCAGGTACTCACAAAGATGACCTTAAAATTCATGAAGAAAAATTTAATAATGATCAAGGAAATTTATTAACTAGAGGTCAAACCATTGAGAACGTCCCGATAGAAAAAACAGAACCGGTCATTTTACAAGCGGGACAAATGTCGTTACATCACCCAAGAATAGCTCATGGCTCAGGAATTAATAAAGGCAATAAAAGGAGAATAGGATTTGTAATTCAAAGTTATATTGGAACTAATGTAGAACAAGTAATTGGCAAGGTTTATGTTCAACAAGCAAGAGGAGAAGATTTGTTTAACTACCATGAACATGCCAAAAGACCAGTAAACACTATGGAAAAAGAAAACATTGATATTAGGAATAAAGCTAATGAAGCATTATCAAAAATATTCTACAGTGGTCTTAGGCAAAAAGGGAAATTTTAATTATGAAATATCCATTGCTTGTTGTAATAGCTGCAGTATTAATATTTATGTTTTCTTGCCAAAATATGGATTATGCAAATTGTATGGAAGCCACAAAATTAGATTATATATCTAAGAAAGGTGCCGACCATATATCCGCACAATGCAATGCTTTTATTAAACAAAAAATAATGGTTAAATAATTTTTTTAGTGAAAAAAGAAAAAAATAAAAACCCAATTCAACCTGTTAGTGGAACTAAAGTTCCAAGATTTGCAGGCCCTTCGACTTTTGCAAGATTACCAGAATTGCGTGATGTTAAAGATTGTGACGTTGCAATTGTTGGAATTCCTTTTGATGCAGGTACTAGTTATAGACCTGGAGCTCGTTTTGGACCTCAAGGTATTAGACAAGCTTCAAGACATTTAAGAACTAATTATCATCCAAATTATGACACCGAACCTTTTGTAGAACAACAAGTTGCAGATGCAGGTGATATAGCTTGCAATCCATTTAATATAAATGAAGCAATTAAACAAATTGAATCTGGAGCATTAGATCTATTAAATAAAGTTGGTGGAATAATTAGTATGGGAGGGGATCATACTATTGCATTTCCACTATTAAAAGCGGTTAATAAAATTAATAAAGGTCCAGTTGCATTAGTACATTTTGATGCTCATCTAGATACTTGGGATACATATTTTGGTGCGCCTTACACTCATGGGACTCCTTTTAGAAGAGCAAGAGAAGAAAATTTATTTTTAGATGACGCTTCAATGCATGTAGGTATTCGTGGTCCGCTCTATAGTAGAGATGATCTTAAAAATGATGAAAGCTTTGGGTTTAAAATAATACATTGTGATGAATTTCAAACTCAAGGAATAGATAAGATAGTTGAAAGGATCAGAAAAAGAGTTGGAAACAATGCATTATACTTGTCAATCGATATTGATGTTCTTGATCCTGCTTTTGCACCTGGTACTGGTACCCCAGAAATTGCAGGAATGACAACTAGAGAGATAGTAAATGTAATTAGAGGACTTTCAGGTCTAAATTTGATTTCTGCTGACGTTGTTGAGGTTGCTCCGGCATATGATCATGCCGAAGTTACATCTTTAGCTGCAGCTACAATAATTTATGAACTAACAAATCTCTTTGCAAAAAAAAATCAATAAGATAGATTTCAAAAATGCTAGATAAAAAAGATTTCTATATTAACGGAAAATGGGTTGCTCCAAAAAACCTAAAAGAAATTGAGGTCATTAATCCTTCAACAGAAAAAAGTTGTGCTGTTATTTCACTTGGAGGAAAAGATGATGTTAATGCGGCAGTTACTGCTGCTAAAAATGCTTTTGAAAGTTGGGCATTTACACCTAAAAATAAAAGAGTTGAATTATTAGAAATGCTTTATGTAGTTTATAAAAAAAGATGGGCTGAAATAGCAGACGCTATTACGTTAGAAATGGGAGCTCCAAAAGATTTTTCATCACAACTTCAAACTGGAACTGGTGCGAGCCATATAAAATCATTTACTAGATACTTAAAGGAATTTAACTTTGAAAAAGTTCTTGGAGATCACGCTAAAGATCAAAAAATTCTGTATGAACCAAAAGGAGTCTGTGCACTTATTACTCCTTGGAATTGGCCAATGAATCAAGTTTGTCTTAAGGTAATACCAGCGCTTGCAGCTGGATGTACAATGGTACTAAAACCATCTGAGTTAGCTCCTTTATCTGCGATGATTCTTGCAGAAATGATTGATGAAGTAAAATTTCCAGCTGGTGTATTTAATTTAGTAAATGGAGATGGGGCAACTACTGGAGATGCTTTAACTAGTCATCCGGATGTAAATATGATTTCATTTACTGGCTCAACTAGAGCAGGTGCTTTAATTTCTAAAAATGCAGCAAAAGATTTTAAAAGAATAAGCCTAGAACTAGGAGGAAAGGGAGCAAATATTATTTTTAAAGATGCAGATCCCGAAGCTGTTGAAAGAGGAGCTTTAAGATGTTTTAGAAATTCTGGACAATCTTGTAATGCGCCAACACGTATGCTGGTAGAAAAATCAATTTATAGTGAAACAGTAGAAAGAGTAAAAAAGTTTGCTAATGAAATGAAAGTTGATGTGTCTGCAAAAGAAGGAGATCACATTGGCCCAGTAATATCTGAAACTCAATTTAATAAAATTCAAACATTAATTCAAAAAGGAATAAATGAAGGTGCAAAATTAGTTGCTGGTGGACTTGGTAAGCCAGACGGTTTAGATAAAGGTTATTTTGTTAAACCAACTGCGTTTGCAGATGTAAATAATCAGATGGAAATTGCAAGAACAGAAATTTTTGGACCTGTTTTATCAATAATTCCTTTTGAAACTGAGGAGGATGCTATCTCAATTGCAAACGATACCCCTTATGGTCTTACAAACTATATTCAAACACAAGATCAACAAAAAGCTAATAGAGTTGCAAGAAAATTAAGATCAGGAATGGTCGATGTTAATGGCGCAGGAATAGCAGTGGATGCTCCATTTGGAGGATATAAACATTCTGGAATTGGTCGTGAAGCCGGAGCTCTGGGTATAGAAGAATTTTTGGAAGTTAAGACTGTTGGTGGCTGGAAAGATAATTAATTTATTATTGAGTTATTTTTAATTCCTTCAAGTAATTTAAGACATTTTTTAAGTTCATCTAATATAATATATTCATCTACTTTATGAGCTTGTTCAATCGAGCCCGGTCCACATACAACGGCGCTTATTCCAATTTCTTGAAATAATCCTGCCTCTGTTCCAAATGAAACCACCTCTCTTGAGTTATCTCCAGTTAAGGTGGAGATAAGTTCACAAGCATCAGATTTTTCAGATCTATTAAATCCAATTATTTCTCCAATAATTTCTTTCTTGATTAATGATTTTGGATAAATTTTAATCATTTCCGGCAATAGTTTCTCTTTAACAAATTTATCCATTTCTGAATTAACAAATTCTCCATCCTCTTTTACAACTGGCCTTAACTCCCAATCAACATGACATTTATCAGCTATTACATTTCTTGCTATACCACCTGAAATACCACCAATTTGCAGAGTGGTATATGGAGGGTTAAACACAGAATCTTTTGGAATTCTGGTTTTTAAAATTTCTCTAATTTCTAAAAGTTTATTTATATATTTTGAAGCAAATTCAACAGCGTTTACTCCTTTATCAGGAGCAGAACTATGACCAGCTAACCCTTCAAAATATGTTGTGTACTCATAGCAACCTTTATGAGCATCAATTATTTTCATATTAGTTGGCTCCCCGACAATACAAATTCCATCATTTATTCCTCTTTTATTTAATTCTTTTATTAACAAAGGTGCACCTTGACAGGCAGTCTCTTCATCAAATGTAAAAGAAAAATGAATATCTCTATCTAAGTTTGCTTTGGAATAAATTGGAGCATAAGCTAGAGCACAAGCAATAAAACCTTTCATATCACAAGCTCCTCTTCCGTAAAGTTTATTCCCTTTAATAGTTGCTTTAAACGGATCTGTACTCCAACTTTTTGAAACCGGAACTACATCTGTATGACCAGATAATATAATTGGCTTTTTACCATTTGATTTTTTAGATTTTAATGTTGCAAATAAGTTAACTCTTTTTTTTTCATTATCAAAAGTTTTAAAAGAAGTTGCTCCAAGCTTTTTTAAAATTTCATCACAATAGTTAATTAAAGAATTATTATCTTCTCCTGATATAGTTTTAAAAGCAATTAAATCGACAAGTATTTTTACAGAATTTTCATACAATGTTTGCAAATTATTTTCTGTACTCATATATTAAATCAATTATATAGTAATTTCATGAAAGAACAAATAACCTACGATACCTTCGATAAAGTAAATATAAGAATCGGAACAGTAATTTCTGTTAAGAAAAATGAAAAAGCTAGAAAACCTTCTTTAATTGTTGAGGTTGATTTCGGAAAAGAAATCGGAATCAAACAATCTTCTGCTCAAATAACACATTACTACACTGAAGAAAACTTAGTAGGAAAACAAGTAATTGGAGTATGCAATTTTCCAGAAAAGAATATAGCAGGTGTAATATCACAGTTTCTGATTTTGGGAGCTATTGAGAAAGATGGGAAAGTTGTATTGGTTCATCCATCTCAAAATGCTGAGAATGGTTTACCTATTGCATAATTAGATGCATCCAGAATTATTATCAATGTCACTATTTATGTTTGTGACAAGTTGTTCTCCAGGTCCAAATAACATTGTTGCCTCTTATTCAGGATTTAACTTTGGTCTAATTAAAACAATACCTCACATTTGTGGAGTTATTTTTGGATTTACGACTTTAGTTATAGTTGTAAATTTTGGATTAATAAGTGTTTTTAAAAATTTTCCAATTATACAAGAAATTATTAAATATGGTGGAACAATTTTTTTAATTTATTTAGCCTATAAAATTTCGTTTTCTAAAACAAGTTCAGGTAGTACCTCTGAGAATCCAGTAAAATTTATCGAAACATTTTTTTTTCAATTTTTGAATCCAAAAGGAGTTATTGTAGCAATAATAATTGTTTCAACTTATGTAGAAAGTGGAAAACACTTTATAAATTATTCTTTATGGGTAATTGTCGTTGCATTTTTTTTTGCATGTGTAAGTATTACTTTTTGGACTTTGCTAGGAAAATTTTTAAGTAAATTTGCGACAAATGAGAAATTTATAAAGTTGTTTAATTATGTTATGTCAATTCTTCTATTAGGTTGTATAGCAACATTTTATTATTAATTTATGAAACCAGGAAACAAAAATTCTTTTAATTCATTAAAATCTATAAATATAAATGGATTAGAGTATAATTATTATTCCATAGCTGAGGCTGAGAAAAATGGACTTTCTGGAGTATCTAAACTTCCAAAATCATTAAAAGTATTGTTAGAAAATTTGTTAAGATATGAAGATGATCTCTCTGTTACAAAAAATCAAATAGAAGCAATTAGAGATTGGTTAAAAGAAAAAAAATCAACTACTGAAATTGCCTATCGACCAGCAAGAATTTTATTACAAGACTATACAGGAATTCCCGCTGTTGCTGATTTGGCCGCTATGCGAGAGGCTGTAAAAGAAAAAAATAAGGACCCAAATTCAATAAATCCACTTTCACAAGTTGACTTGGTTATTGATCATTCTGTTCAAGTTGATCAGTTTGCAAACAAAGATTCATTGGAGAAAAATGTTGAAATTGAATTTAAAAGAAATGGAGAAAGATATTCTTTTTTAAAATGGGGACAGCAAGCATTTAATAACTTTAGAATTGTACCACCTGGAACAGGAATTTGTCATCAGGTTAATTTAGAGTATTTGTCTAAAGTTGTTTGGTCTGAAAAATATCAAGGAAAAGATTATTTATTTCCAGATACTTTAGTTGGAACAGATAGTCATACAACAATGGTAAATGGCCTATCAGTGCTTGGCTGGGGTGTAGGTGGAATTGAAGCAGAAGCAGGAATGTTAGGTCAGCCAATCTCAATGTTAATTCCAGAAGTAATTGGATTTAAAATTACAAACAAATTACCTGAAGGAACTACCGCAACAGATTTAGTTCTGACAGTTGTTAAAATGCTTCGAGATAAAGGAGTTGTTGGTAAATTTGTTGAATTTTATGGCGAAGGTTTAAAAAATTTAACATTAGCCGATAGAGCTACAATTGCTAATATGGCACCCGAGTATGGTGCAACTTGTGGATTTTTTCCTATTGATCAAGAAACTTTAAAATATTTAAAATTTACAGGCAGAGACGATCAAACATTAAAAATTGTAGAAGAATATTCAAAAATGCAAGGACTATGGTCAAGTGATGACATAGAATTTACTGATATTCTTTCTTTAGACATGTCAACTGTGCTTCCAACTATTTCTGGACCGAAAAGACCTCAGGATAAAGTTTTATTAACTGATGCTGCATCAGATTTTCAAAAAGTATTCGAAAAATTTAACAATAGAAAAGTTCCCAATGTTTCAAAAGTTTCTGGTAGTGATTATGAAATTAAAGATGGTTCAATATTAATTGCAGCAATTACATCATGTACAAATACTTCCAACCCCAATGTTTTAATTGGTGCGGGACTGCTTGCAAAAAAAGCAGTTGAGTGTGGATTAAAAACAAAACCTTGGGTCAAAACTTCTTTAGCGCCTGGATCTCAGGTAGTTACGGACTATTTAGCTAAAGCAGGATTAAATGTGTTTTTAGATAAATTAGGATTTAACCTAGTTGGTTATGGATGCACAACATGTATTGGTAATTCAGGTCCATTACCAGAAAATATAGCAGAGTCTGTGAAAAAAGATGATATTTACGCAGTTTCTGTTTTATCAGGGAATAGAAATTTTGAGGGTCGAATAGCTCCTTTAGTCAAAGCGAATTATTTAGCATCACCGCCACTGGTAGTTGCTTATGCCTTAGCTGGATCAATGCAAGTAGATTTATACAAAGATTCTCTTGGAAAAAGCTCTGATGGTAAAGATGTTTATCTAAAAGATATTTGGCCTTCGAATAAAGAAATAGAAGATACTTTGGGAAATTCATTAAACCCAGAAATGTTTGTTAAAAGATATTCAAACGTTTTTAAGGGACCAGAACAATGGCAAAAAATCAAAACTGAAAAAAGTAGTATTTATAATTGGGATGAAAACTCAACATATGTAAAAAAACCACCTTTCTTTGAAGGTTTAACTGATGAGCCTGAAGGATTTACAGCTATAAAAGACGCAAGACCTCTTTTAATTTTAGGCGATATGATTACAACAGATCATATTTCTCCTGCAGGATCTATACAAAAAGAAAGCCCAACTGGTGAATACTTTATGAAAAGTCAAATTTTACCTAAAGATTACAATTCTTACGGTTCAAGAAGAGGAAATCATGAAGTAATGGTGAGGGGTACTTTTGCAAATATAAGAATTAGAAACGAAATGGTGCCTGGGACCGAAGGAGGCTTTACAAAGTTATATCCTGAAGGAAAAGTTATGTCAGTTTATGATGCAGTTATGAAATATAAAAAAAGAAAAACTGACTTAGTTGTTATTGGAGGCAAGGAATATGGCACAGGCTCCTCAAGGGATTGGGCAGCAAAAGGAACTAAATTGTTGGGAATAAAGGTAGTTATATCCGAAAGTTTTGAGCGAATTCATAGATCTAATCTAATAGGAATGGGTATACTTCCACTTCAATTTATTAACGGAATAAATAGATTAAACTTAAAATTAATTGGATCTGAATTAATTAGTGTGCTTAAAATAGAAAAAGGCATAGTTCCTGGCGATAAAGTACAGGTAGAGATAAAATATGATTCAGGAGACATAAAAAAAATACAGACTTTATGCAGAATAGATACTAAAAATGAACTTGAGTATTACAAAAACGGTGGAATCCTTCAGTACGTTTTAAGAAACATGATTTAGTGATGGAAGAAGATATAGCAATAATAGATAAAAATACTAGGAACGAAAAAATTAAAAATTTTTTTATTAATAATAAAAAAAAAATAATTATATTTATTTCATTAATTATTTTAATAATTTTTGGATATTTTGCTTACGGAGATTTTAAAGATAAAAAAAGAATTAAAATAGCTGAAAAATATAATAGTGCGACTATTAATTATATTTCAGGAAACAAAGCAAATGTAAAAAAAGAGTTGATAGAGATAATTAATGAAAAAGATACAGCTTACTCGCCTTTAGCATTATACTTTATAATTGATAACAACATTGAATCCAACAATGAAGAAATTAATAAATATTTTGATATATTAATTAACGAAGTTAAACTTGATAAAGAAATAAAAAATTTAATAATTTTTAAAAAAGGTTTGTTTAATTCTGATTTTGAAACCGAAAATAATTTAATCAGTATTTTAAATCCGTTGATTAATTCTAAAAGCGTATGGAAATCACATGCTCTCTATTTAATGGCTGAATATTTTTATTCTAAAAATCAAAAACAAAAAGCCAAAGAATTTTATAATCAAATACTAACTTTAGAGAATAGTAACGAAAATATAAAATTAGAGGTTCAAAAAAAATTACGTAGAGATTTCGGTGAATAAAACTATTACTTTTTTATTAATATTTTTCTTTTCCACTAATTGTTCACTGAATAACACTACAGGCTTTTGGTCTAAATCCGAAAAATTAAAAACCGAAAACACTTTAATTGAAAAAGAAATATTTCAAGAATCTAAAATTTATGAAAAAGAATTTAACACAAACTTAAAAATAAAATTAAAAAATAATTTTAAAAATAAAAGTTTTATCAATAATTTGAGCAATAACAATGGTGTTGTTAATTTTAAAGGATCTCTAAAAAAAGTATCCAAATATAAATTTTCAAAAATTACCCAATTTGATTATTTTCAGCCAGAATTATTGTTAACAAACAGAAATAGTTTAATTTTTTTTGAAAATAAAGGATCTATATTTAACTTTAATGAAAATTCCAAACTAATATGGAAAAAAAACATATATTCAAAATCAGAAAAAAAATTAAAGCCAATATTATATTTTACTAGCAATGAAAAATATTTAATTGTTGCGGACAATATTGCAAAGTATTATGCGATTAACATTAATAATGGTGAATTGATTTGGTATAAAAATAATACTTCTCCATTCAATTCCCAAGTTAAAATTTTTAAAGATAAATTTTTTGTAATTGATTTTGACAATATATTAAGATGTTATTCAATCAAAAATGGTGAAGAAATTTGGAATATTAAAACTGAAAAATCTTTTATTAAATCTCAGCAAAAATTATCGTTGATAGTAAGTGATAATAGAATAATTTTTATTAATACTCTAGGCGATGTTAGTGCTATTGATATAAGTTCAGGCAATTTGTTGTGGCAAACACCTACACAAAGTAGTGCTATCTATGAAAATTCATTTTCACTTAAAAATTCTGATTTAATATACGCAAATAACTCTATTTATTTTTCTAATAATAAAAATCAGTTTTTTGCTTTAGATGAAAGAACTGGAGTTATTAAATGGAAACAAACAATAAACTCAAATTTGAGACCAACATTTGTTGATGGCCTGCTTTTTACAGTTACAATAGAAGGGTACCTAGTATTGATAGACGCTAGAAATGGAAACATTGTTAGAATGACAAATATTTTTGATGTAATAAAAAATTACAAAAAAAAAAATGTTAAACCAGTAGGTTTTATTGTTACCAAAGATAATATTTATTTAAGTCTAAATAATGGAAAATTAATTATAGTGAATATTACAACTGGAAAATCAACAGATGTTATAAAAATAGATAGCGAAAAAATATCAAGACCTTATGTATTAAATAATAGCATGTATATTGTTAGAAATAATGCAGTATTAAAATTAAACTAATATGTTTCTAAAACTTCTTGAAAAATTAGGAAGAAAAAAACTTATCTTAGATCGAGGTCCTTCTCACCTAAAACACAATGAAGCTAAACCTTGGATGAATAGATATTATGTTTTGTTTAGGCATAGATTCCAATGGTTCCCATTTAATATTATAATTCATGAAATGTTAGATGATGACCATGGCGAAGGCGTTCACAATCATTTATGTCCTTATATAACTATCGTTTTGCGAGGAGGATATTGGGAAACTTTAAAAACTGGAAAATTTTGGAGGCAACCAGGATATATTGGATTTAGATCTGCCAATAATTATCACAGAGTAGATTTAAAACCAGGAACAAGGCCTTTAACATTATTTATACCTGGGCCATTTGGTTTAAGAAAAGGGCCAAGATCTGAATATGGGATAGATTTTAAAACGAAAATTAAATGATACAAAAATTTTATAATTTAGAAATCAACACAAATGGTCAAAGACTTTATGAATTTACAGATGATACTATCCAATGGATAAAAGAATCAAAATTTAAACAAGGAATATTAAATTTAAGCATACAACATACGAGCGCATCATTAATAGTTCAGGAAAATGCAGATCCCGATGTACAAACTGATTTAATAAACTACTTTGATAAATTAGTTCCAATGGATAATAAGCTTTATGTTCACACTACAGAAGGAAAAGATGATATGCCGGCTCACATTAAATCTGCTTTAACGAACAATCAAATTTCTTTAAGTATTAATTCTGGAAAATTATTACTTGGTACTTGGCAAGGACTTTATTTATTTGAACATAGACTAGAGAATCACTCAAGGATCATTATTCATCATTTTATTGGAGAATAGTCTCGAATCGCCTATTTTCCTTGTTTTTTAACGTAAAATTTAGCTTTCAATCAATATATAGTATGTTAACTATAGGCCAAAGCTACTAGTAGTGATTTGGTGGCTGAACGTAGAAACAAAAAAAAAGGGAGCTAAATATGAAAATCATAGCAGGTTTGACTGGCACGATTAATAGTCTTACTCATGTAGTAATAGCTTTACTAGCACTAGGTATCGTTGTTTCTCTTCTAGGTGGAAATGTTCCATTTGTAGGAGCAATTGCTGATAATATAGTAGGTCTAGTACAGGGACTAGGTGATGCAGGGATAGTTGGATTAATTGCAGCTATAATCATCTTAAATTTTTACAAATAGCTACAAATTAAGTTTGTAAAACCTACCTCGTGCACAGTGGTTAGATACATTCCCTAATTTTACACCAGAGTAGAATTAGGGAATTAATAAAGGAGAATTATGGGTTTGAGTGTTTGGATATCTAGGATAAAAGGTTACTTAAACAAGTTTCTAGAACTTGGGGTTCTTTTGTTGGCTGTCTCTGTTATTGCTGAAATATTGTTTGGTCCGAACGTAGCTTTTTTTGGATTGCAAGTTACCGCAAATTTAATTAGTTTGCTTAACAGCCTTGGAGAACAAGGTATTGCTGCATTAATAATTGTTTTTGCCGTAATATATACATATCGAAGATTATTAAAATAGTTAATAAAGATTTTAAGGAAAATCTTTATTAACTATTTCTTTTTGCTACTTAGTACAAACAGAGATCTACTTTGTATTGCTTCCAAGTTTTAAAAGTTTATTGTACATTTTTTCATCTGTGGCGCCTTCACAACCAAAGACTAAAACTTTTGAATTTTTATTTAATTTAATTTTATTTTTTAATTCTTGGTTAAAACAAATTCCTTTTAGAGCAATAATCCCTGGAGTAGCACATTCTCCAGCTTCGATTTTATTTTTTGAAAAATTTTTGTTAGCAAGTAATGAAGAGACTCTTGCAACCATAGTATCAGGTATTGTTACGCAATAGTTAGTAGATAACTTTAGTATATTCCATGCAACTTTGGAAACTTCTCCACAAGACATTCCTCCCATTATACTTTCTTTTTCGACTTTTATTCTTGTAGGTTCGTTATTTTTAATACTTTTTAGTACACAATCTGCATCTTCGGGTTCAACGATTATTATTTTTGGTATTGAATTTGAAAATTTTGCAATTCCAGCAATCATAGCACCTGCCATTCCACCCACACCTGCTTGTAAAAAAACATGTGATATTACATCATTATTTATTTGATCAAATATTTCCTTAATCATAATTGTATAGCCAGCCATAATATATTGAGGAATTAATTCATAACCTGACCAAGCTGTGTCTTGAACAATTTCCCAATTATTTTTTTGAGACTGAGCTATACATTCTTTTAATGAATTATCATAATTACCTTTAACTCGAACCACATTAGCACCAAACTCTCTCATAGCATCAGCTCTAGACTCACTCACGTATTCACTGATAAATATTTTGCAATTTAAACCTAATTTCTGGGCACCCCAAGCTACAGATCGACCATGATTACCCGCTGTTGCTGTTGCTACAGTTATGTTTTTTCTGCCATTTGCAACTTTTTCAACTGCAAAAGCGCCACCTAATGCTTTAAATGATTTTAAAGTAAATCTTTTAGATTCATCTTTATAATAAATTTCTTTTAAACCAAGTATTGAGCTAAGTTTATCTAATCTTACAAGTGGAGTTGGACTATAACTATTCCAAGAAGAAATAGATTTGATAGCTTCATCAATTAGTTTTTCAGGAAGAAACTTTAATATTTCAGATTTTGAGAAATTATAGTTTTTATTTTCAATTATATTAGAAATTAACCACAGGTCTTTTTGATTGGTTGCTTTCATTTAAGCTAACAATCAAGGGTGTTATTTTTTTCCCAATCAGTTATATCTTTTTTTTTATCAAAAACTTCTTCTTTATTAAATTCATCAATTTCTTGATTTTTCAATTTTATATAACTGTTAATAACTTCTTCGCTAAAAGCTTCTTTTAAATGTTTATTGTCATCCAATTTGCTCAAAGAATCTTCTAGGTCATTAGGCAGTTTTGCTAAGTTTGGATAATTTTTGGAATCTGTATACATATTACACGTTAATGGTTCTCCTGGATCTGATTTATTGTTCATTCCGAAAAGACCTGCTGCAATTATACCTGCTTGTAGCAAATATGGATTAGCAGAACCATCTATAAGTCTTAATTCAAATCTCCCTGGATCGGGTATTCTAATCATGTGAGTTCTATTGTTACCAGAATAAGAAATACTACTAGGAGACCATGTTGCTCCCGATGTTGTTGGTGGTGCATTAATTCTTCTGTAACTGTTTATTGTGGGATTAAAGAAAGCTGATAAAGATTCAGCATTCTTCATTACACCTCCCAAGAAGTTATATGCAAGTTTACTCAGACCATATCTATCCCCCATATCTAAAAATTTATTTATTTTACCATTCCATAAAGAAATATGGGCATGACAACCATTACCAGTAAGTTTTTCAAAAGGTTTTGGCATAAATGTTGCGCGTAATCCATGTTTTTCTGCCAGATTTTTTACCATGAATTTAAAAAAAACATGGCGGTCTGCAGTGACTAAACAATCGTCATAATCCCAGTTCATTTCAAATTGACCGTTCGCATCTTCATGATCATTTTGATAAGGGTTCCAACCTAATTCAATCATACTATCACAAACTTCTTTTATTAACTCATATCTACGCATCAATGCCGATTGGTCATAACAAGGTTTTGATTGAATATCTCTAGGATCTGCAATTTTAGATCCATCAGGTGAAATTAAAAAATATTCACATTCAACACCAGATTTCATTTTTAAATTATTTTTATCTAATTTTTTTATTTGTTCTTTAAGAATTACTCTGGGAGAAGCTTTTACAGGTTTACCTTTCATCCATAAATCTGAAGCCAACCATCCTACCTCTTTATTCCAAGGCAATTGAATTAAACTATTCGTATCAGGTATTGCAAACATATCAGTATCTGCAGGGGTCATATCTAACCAAGTAGCAAAACCAGCAAAACCTGCTCCATTTTTTTGCATTTCACTTATAGCTTGGGAAGGAACTAATTTTGATCTAAGGACACCGAATAAGTCAACAAAACTGATTAAAAAATATTTAATTTTTTTTTTTTTAGCAATTGTAGCTAAGTTTTTTGTCATAAATATTTTAGCATATTTTTATTTAAATAAAGATAAAAAGAAATCTTTATAATAAATTATATTAATAACTATTATAACGATTACTGCAATTATAACTCCATATTTTGCTTTGGGCCATGCTAGTCTAGCCATTCTACTAGGGATTTTATTTGGATTGTTGTCTGATTTTTGATCTTCCATATAAAAAAAAAGGGCGCGTACTTAGCGCGCCCTTAATTTTATTCAATTATTGCCCATCGGTAACATTGCTTTTCCAGTCATTTGGACCGTGCCTTTGTCTTGCAAGTTTTGCTAACTTGCTAGACTCTTGCTTAGCAGCAATTATGTGCCATCCAATCCATATTACAAAACCAAGAAGTACTAACAGACCTTCTGTTGATCCTGCACCAGGATATATTGCACCTTGAACTTCAGCGGCGCTTAAATGATCTATCCAGTTTGTTACAGTCATATTTTCCTCCTTTACCTGCTTGCTGATGAAACTGCTTTTTCATCATCTTTAGCAGCTTCCAATATTTCGTAGTCTAATCCAGCCAATTCTACTTCTCTTGGAATTCTTAGTTTACCCATTCCATGAAGTATTTTAGCTATGATCCAGCCTGGAAACATTCCAAGCACGAAAAACATTATTAAAGCACCTATGAACATTCCTAAAGGATTGATTGGAGCATAATCAGTTCCAACCCACATTGTTCCAACATTGTATCCAGATGATGGATATCCCCATAGAACAAATCCACAGATTATAAGCCCTGCAAAACCAGCGTAACCGTGTACTGCTACCGCACCAACTGCATCATCGATTTTGAACTTACGCTCAACCCAGTAATGCATTTTGTATGCAACAACAACACCAACCATTGCTATGACCAATGCTTGTATTGGATGATATAAGTCATTTCCTGCAGAAGAGCATATTATACCCGCTAGTCCACTTGAATATGTCCAGAAAGGATCTCCTTTCGAAATCAGATATCCAGCCAAAAATCCTCCTGATAACGACATCAAGAAGTTCATTGTAATACCACTAAGTGTAGTAGGAGTTAAATAAATGTTTGTTGCAGTAAAGTATGTTACACCTTCCATTCCATACTCAGGTCCTAGATTATATATTGGTATATTACAAGCTGCGTAAAAACCCCAGAAGCCTGTAAAAATTAGAAACAATCCAATTGCTACTAACCAAGGATTTCTTGGTCCAATATTTCTTGGCTCACCACTTGATGAGAATTTACCAATTCTTGGTCCTAAAACGATAAGAATACCCAAAGCAAATCCACCCGCTACAGCGTGAATTACACCTGAAGCATATGCATCATGATATCCAAGTATTTTAAGCATCCAGCCATCAAAGTGCCATCCCCAAGCAGCGTCAATTGTCCAAAATACAGATCCAATTGCAATTGCACAAATTCCAAAAGCAAATGTTGTAATTCTTTCAATCACTGCACCAGAGACGATTGAAGCAGCAGTCCAAGAAAATAGTAAGAACGCAGCCCAGAACACTCCGTAGAAATGATCACCAAGATTAACTGCCATTAAAGCATTTGTAGGATTGGCAATTTCATTTGCTCCAAATCCACCACCTAAAATTAAACCTGAACCTACATCGGGCATAATTGATGTTGCTAGGCCTGGTCCGTTTGGTAACGCCCAGTATATCCACCAACCAAATAAAAAAAACGTCACAGTTACCAAAGGTATCAGCATAGTGTTTTTCATTAAGGTATGTTGGTGATGTTTGTAACGAGAAGCTCCAACTTCATACATGCAGAATCCTACGTGGATTAAAAACATAAGTACTACTGTTATCCAGTAGTAAAATTCTGTAAATATAGTTGTTAGAGCCGTTAGTTCGTTATCCATGTCTAACCTCCCTATTGTTTGTTATAACAAAACAAGGCTATTCTATTTATACTGACCTGGAGCACAATGATAAAAAACTCAATTGTTAACAATTTTTTAAATGAAAAGCAACTCAGAGTTGTTTTTTTGATTAGACTCTTAAAATTTTCTATAAGCTTTTTTTAAATCTACCAGAGGATGATTGGGAGACATTTGGAATTTAACTAAAAGCTCTCGTGCAATCATATCTCTATCTTGCTGATTATTAGGTAACTTAATTTTTTTTGGAATAGTAACCCAGCCATTAGCATTTCTGCAAAAAACAGCGGGTCGATCTTCTTCATATCCCATGTGAACGTCTTCTAACCAATTCAAATCATCCCACCCCATAGCTTCTACATATTTTTTTAGAAAGGGAGTAATTTTATTATAATCAGGCAACATGTTTACATCATATCTGTACCCGATATGTTGACCGATCATTTTTTCTCTAGCAGTCTCTTTTGAGGTTCCTAATTTTATTTTTTTTTCTTTTTTATTTTTAATTTTTTTCTTATTTTTCTTAGCCATAATTAATTCTTATATTTTATGGAAGTCATCAACACCAACAGTGTGATTAGTTCCAGTTAAAGGTACTTTTGCTAAAGCAGAAGCTTCCATTGTTAATGCAGCTAAATCTTCTGGCTCTAACGAGTGAATGTTAGTTTTTCCACAAGCTCTAGCTAAAAGCTGAGCTTCCAAAGTCATTGCATGTAAATAATTATAAACTCTTAATGCAGCATCATCAGGATTTAATCTTTTTCTTAAAATTGGGTCTTGAGTTGCAACACCAACTGGGCAACGACCAGTATGACAGTGATAACATTGACCAGCTTTTACACCCATTTCTTTTTCAAAGTTGGCTTCAGGGATATCTTTGTTGCAGTTTAGTGCAATCAATGCGCCAGTTCCAATTGCTATTGCATCTGCACCTAAAGCTAAAGCTTTAGCCATATCTGCGCCATCTCTAACACCACCAGCATAGATTAATGTTACTCTTCCAGTTTGTCCTACATCATCCAAAGCTCTTCTTGCTTCTCTAATTGCAGCAATACCAGGAATGCCCGTGTTTGCAGCGGCGATGTGTGGTCCTGCTCCAGTAGATCCTTCCATTCCATCTAAAAAAATAGAGTCTGGATTACATTTTGCAGCCATACGAACATCATCATAAACTTTTGCAGCACCTAATTTTAATTGAATAGGAACTTTATTTTTTGTTAGCTCTCTTAATTCTTGAACTTTTAAAAATAAATCATCCGGACCTAGCCAGTCGGGATGTCTTGCGGGTGATCTTTGATCAATACCAGAAGGTAAAGATCTCATTTCAGCAACTTGATCAGTAACTTTTTGACCCATTAAATGTCCACCCATTCCAACTTTTTGACCTTGACCGATGAATACTTCTATTGCATCGGCAAGTTGTGCGTGGTGTGGATTAAAACCATATCTTGATTGAATACATTGGTAATACCATTTTTCAGAATATCTTCTTTCATCAGGTATCATTCCACCTTCTCCTGAACAGGTAGCACTACCAGCCATTGTAGCACCTCTTGCTAAAGCAGTTTTTGCTTCATATGAAAGTGCACCAAAACTCATACCAGTAATATAAACAGGAATATCTAATTCAATTGGGTTTTCGCATCTAGGACCAATTACAGTTTTTGTTTCACATTTCTCTCTGTAACCCTCGATTACAAATCTTGTAAGAGTTCCTGGCAAGAAAACTAAATCATCAAATGTAGGAATTTTTTTCATTAATGCCATTCCTCGCATTCTGTATCTTCCTAACTGAGCTTTTATATGAATATCGTCTATAACTTCAGGAGTAAAAATTGCATTTTGCCCAAGCAAACTTTTGTTTTTGCTACCATCTTCATTTATATGCACGTCAGCTTTTCCGCCAACTTTGCCATGGGCTTTTTTTTTAGGTTTCTTTTTAGCCATTAAATTGCTCCTTTTTTCTCTGCAGGCTCTAAATTGTCATAATTCCAAAGTTTTTTACCAGCTATTATTTTTGTCATTTTACTGACATCAAAATTTTCATCAATTTCTGCCACTTTTAATTTTCTCTTTAGCCAATCTTTGTCACTAGAAGTTAAATCAGAAGTAACAGCATCACTTCCAAATGATCCAATTTTGCCACCAATAAATATAGTTCCATCATACATAGAGTCACCTAAGTTTATTCCAACATCTCCTAGAACAATTATTCTTCCTCTTTGCATCATAAAACCAGTAAAAGCTCCAGCGTCCCCACCAACTATGATTGTGCCTCCTTTCATGTCAATACCAGTTCGAGCACCAACACTACCTTTGCAAATTAAATCGCCACCTCTTATAGCGGCCCCAAAACTTGATCCTGCATTTTTTTCAACAACAACTTTTCCAGCCATTAAGTTTTGAGCACAAGACCATCCAACTCTTCCGTTAATTCTTACGCTTGGTCCATCACATGATCCGACACCAAAATATCCTAAACTTCCTTCGAAAATCAGATTTAGTTTATTTAAAATTCCAACGCCTAAACTATGTTTTCCTTGAGGGTTTTTAATTACAATTGTTCCATATCCTTCACTCATTAAGCTATCGATTTTTTTGTTAGCCTCAGGAGCTTCCATGTTCTTTACATCGAGTTCTGTTCTTTTATTGAAATCAACTTCGTAAGTTCCAAAGTAATAAAAATTTTCTGCCTCATCGGGATTGAAAAATTTTTGCTGAGTTCTTCCTGTTAAAACTTCCGTGTGCATACCCATTGATTGGGCTTTTGATTTTTTTCCTGTAGTTTTTAGATTTGCCATACTTTTACCTCGCCCTCATATGGATCATAAGTATCAATCTCTTGTGGTAGAATTGATCTAATAGCTATCTCTTCTGATCCCATCGCAACTAAATTATCCGATTCATAAAGCACTAATGGTTTTGCAGCCATAGTATCTTTTGCCATCCCTAAAGAATTTTTTGTTGCAACAAAATAAGTAAATACACCATCAAGTCCTTTTAAAGAGTCTTTCATTCCTTCTTCTAGAGTTGCGCCATTTCTCATTTTTTCTGCTAAGTATACGGCGATAAGTTCAGAGTCACATTCAGACATGAATCTCATACCTATGTTTTCCAGTGCTCTTCTATTGTTCCAATAATTTGTTAATTGACCGTTATGAACTACAGCTACATCGCTAAAAGGATAACCCCAAAAAGGATGAGCTGATTTAATATCAACACCAGACTCAGTTGCCATTCTAGCATGACCAATTCCATGAGTGCCGGTAATTTTGTCTAAATTGTATCTATCGTAAACTTCCTTTGCGTCACCAATATCTTTTATTAACTCTAAAGATTTTCCAATAGAAAGAATTTCAGTCATTTCTGCACTCTCAATTTTTTTAGAAAATTCCATTAAATCTTTATCGTATTTAATTTCATATCTAAAAGAATAAGGTGTAAGTCTTTCCTCTTTAACAATTATAGCGCCTAAATCTGATAAATTTTTATCAACTATTTTTTTTCTTTCATCATAAACAGAGGCTTCTTCATTTACAGCATTACTACCTTCTCCAACGTTTTCACCTACTTTGAATCTCATTATGAAGTTTTGTCCATCATTATCAGCATAAAGAGCGTATCCTGTTGAGTCAGGACCTCTATGTTTTAATGCTTGGAGCATACTCTGAAGCTCAGAACCTATATTTACTGATTTATCTTTATGGATTAAACCTGCTATTCCACACATAAAAAATTCCTTTTTTTAAATACTATGGCAAACAATCCAAGTACGTATCAAGATCCCATTGAGTTGTTGCTCCTAAAAATTTTTCCCATTCATCGTTTTTATACCAATGAAATACTTTATACATTTCATCCGGCATAGCTGATTGAATAATTTTATCTTCTTTTAAACGATCCAAGGCTTCACCAAGGCTTAATGGTAATTTTTTAACATCTTTACCTGCTTTTTGAGCTTCGTAGATGTTTCTTGATTCAGGTTTTCCCGGATCAATATTATTTGTCAGGCCATCGTCAAAAGATTTTAATAATGCTGAGCCCATTAAATAAGGGTTATGCATCGAGTCAACTGAACGGTATTCAAATCTTCCTGGAGCAGAAACTCTTAGTCCGCAAGTTCTATTTTGATAACCCCAGTCTGCATAAACTGGTGCCCAGAAACCTTGATCCCATAATCTTCTATACGAGTTTACAGTTGATGAGCCAATAGCAGTTAAAGCACCTAAGTGTTTCATAACACCACCAATACATTTTAAACCAATTTTACCTGGCAGCTGAACGTCGTTTGTATCAGGCATAAAAGTATTTATCCCACCTTCAACGTAAGTGAAAACCCCCTCTACACCAGGTAAACTTTTATGATGTAGTTTATTTACTTTTTCAGTTCCACCTTTCCAAAGAGACATGTTTGTATGACACCCGCTAGCTGAAACACCCATAAATGGTTTTGTCATAAAGCATGCAATGATTCCATGTTCTCTAGCAACTTGTGCACATATTTGTCTATATGTTGAAAGTCTATCTGCATTTCTTAACACATCATCAAACATCCAGTTTAATTCTAACTGACCAGGAGCATCTTCATGATCTCCTTGAATCATGTCTAATCCCATGGCATTTGAGTATTCAATCACTTTCATAAATACTGGTCTTAAAGATTCAAATTGGTCTATGTGATAACAATATGGTTTGGAAAATCCTTTACCAGTTGGTGTTCCATCTTGATTTTTGGTTAACCACATCATTTCTGGTTCAGTTCCAATTCTTAATTTCAAACCTTTATTTTTTTTTGTAAATTCCTCATGATGTATTCTTAAATTTCCTCTACAATCAGAAGTTAAATGACTACCCGGATTTTCTCTTTCTTCTCTATTTCTAAAACAAGTACAATATACTCTTCCAACTCTTTTATCCCAAGGCACTTGAACAAAAGTTTCTGGATCAGGAATTCCAACTAACTCTAAAGATTCTGGTCCATAACCAATATAATGTTTATTACGATCTACAAATAAATTTGCTGTTGATCCATAAACTAACTGAAAACCTTTTTCTGAAATTCTCTCCCAGTGATCAGCGGGTATACCTTTTCCAACAATTCTTCCAGTAACAGAAATAAATTGAAAATAAATATATGTAATTCCTAATTCATTAATTTTTTCTCTTACCTGTTTAACTAGTTTCGCTCTACCAGATCTATTCACATGTTTTTCCAGATCGGTCATTTTCCCCCTTCAAAGAATTTTATATTAAAATAAAATTATCTGATAATTGAATTCGTGTCCACACTGTAAGTTTAACTCCAAGGAAAAGGACTACTCGAAGTTGGGTGCAAATTACCTTTCTCGTATCGGTTGAATCTAAATGGTTTTAATAATTCACTTTCATTGCCTAGTAACTCATTAGCAACTAATTCTCCAACACCAAGCATCTTATAACCATGGTTAGAGTCTGCAATTATATATACATTTTCACAGAAACGATCAAAGATAGGAAATGAATCTGGAGTGAAACAACCCAGTCCGCCAGATGGTCCTGCTTGATAATTTTTTATTTGTCCTTCAAATCTTTTTTGACAATGTGCTAAAGCCGAACACCACATATGTGCAAATTCATCTGTCGTTTGAAATTCAGTTGAGTCAATTCCATAAGGATCAACGTTTACTTCATCAGCTGACTTATTTACTATATATGGAGAAGATCCGCCTTGAATTCCATTAAAGTTAAAATCAGGTTTATAATATATTCCCCACGTTTTATCAGTTATAAGTGAGCCATCTACATCGGAATATAATGGAGCATCACTATCAACATGAATTACCGGAGGCATTTTTCCATCATTGGTTTTTTGAAAATTTGGATCAACTCCTAAAACACCTTCGGTTAAAAACCAATATATCCACATTGGTCTATCTTTATGAAGAACGCCGTTTTTATCTTTAATTGAAATCTTTTTTGGTAGATCAAGCATATCCCAAAAAGTTTTTACCCAAGGACCTGCTCCCACAACTACCTGTTCACAGTCAATTGTGCCTTTTGAAGTTTTAACACCTGTTACCGCTTTACTATTACTTCCTCTTTTAAAACCTGTAACTTCAGTACCTGTAATAATTTTTACCCCTAAAGCTTCAGCCTTATCTGCTAAACCATAAATTGCTGCAGAATTATTTGCATAACCACCCCTTTTTTCATGTAATACAGAAGTTATACCTTTGGCTTGCCAATCATCTAATATTTCCTTCATGTATTTCATTGAATCTTTTTCTCCTTCAATGAACACAGACTCATAACTGATTGCTTTTTGTTGTTCATAGATACTGGTTACATCTTTTCTCATACTTTCAGGACTTATTTGCATGTAGCCAATTGGATGATAATGAAATGTTTTTGGATCACTTTCCCAAACCTCAACAGAATGAGCCATTAATTCTCTCATGGCAGGTTGGAAGTAATTATTTCTTACTACACCACAAGCTATTCCACTAGCACCTGAAGCAATTCCACCTTTGTCAATAACAACTATATCGTTATTACTTCCGTTTCCATTTTTTTTTGCTAGATTCCAAGCTGTGCTTAAACCGTGTATTCCAGCCCCTATAACAACATATTTAGCTTTAGTTGGAAATGCCATAATTTAGCGAATAATCTTTATTGAATTCATATGCGACGAATAACAAAAACACCAAAGTTAAAAAAGTTTTTTTTTTATTACTAAAAAGTATATATAATAATAATACCTTAATATTAATGCTATATTATATTATTTTTTAGAATTACTATAAAAATATACTTTAATTTGTATGAGTCACCAATATTATAAACCTGCAAGGTATAGGTTACAAAGAAGTGAACTAGCAGTACCAGGATCATCTCCTAAAATGTTTGAAAAAGCCTTAAATTCAAATGCAGATTACATTTTTTTAGATTTAGAAGATGCAGTTTCACCAAATGACAAAATTTCTGCCCGTCAAAATGTCATTAAGGCACTTAAAGAAATTAATTGGAGAGAAAAAAGCAAAACTATCTCAGTAAGAATAAACAGCCTTGATACACATTACATGTACAGTGATGTGGTTGAAATTGTAGAGCAAGTTGGTGATAAAGTTGACACTATATTAGT
>Ga0208568_1000196_pt1 | contig 25985 bp, 23 predicted proteins | sample DeeseametaMP2969_FD_184165 | JGI IMG/M metagenome (GOLD analysis project Ga0208568, IMG submission 184165) | Marine microbial communities from the Deep Atlantic Ocean - MP2969 (SPAdes) | ecosystem: Environmental > Aquatic > Marine > Oceanic | place: South of Funchal, North Atlantic Ocean... | reverse complement strand
TTTTCAACTTTTGTGATCCTCGTTTTGATTCCGGTGCTTTACATGATTTTGGAAGATTTTAAGGGACTGGTAAGTAGAAAACCTAAAAAAGTAGAAGTGGAGACGGAAGTGGTTTGAGCAGCGATTATTTTGTTTTAGCTCTGTTTACATCAGATATCAAATAATAGGAAAAATCATGACTGAGTAAAAAATAAATAATTCCGAATGGGAAAAAGTGGAAAACTGGACTTCCGGAAAATGGGGTGTAATTTATTTCAGTCACGCTGATACCAGAACTTGGGTTCCCAAAAAGATTACTAAAATGTGATGGACACTTAACTTAGCAAAACCAGCAGGAGCCGCTTGGTTGACCGGTTTATTTATTGTAATACCTTTGTTCAGCGTGGCTGTGGTTTTATTTGCCATAAATTTTTTGTCAAAGTGAAAAAATGTGGGATAGCACCCATCTTTCTTTTCCCACTCTGGAGCAAGTGAACGAGAAAATTATTTCATTTCAATCCATCATAAGAAAAAGGAATTACAAAATGATCCGGCAATGTTGAGTGAGATCAAGATACTGATTGGGAAAAGCTTCAGCTTACTTCAAGTTAATGAGGGCCTGATTTAGCTCAGGGTGGAGGAACTTGTAGCCGCTTTCCATAAGTTTTGAGGGATAAACACGGTTACTGGAGAGCAGCAGTTCATTTGCCATTTCACCCAATGCAATGCGCGCGGCAAATGCCGGTAACGGAAATATTGTGGGACGACTCAAAACCTGGCCTAAAGTCCTGGTGAACTTACGGTTGTTGAGGGCATTCGGTGTGACAAAATTTACTGGACCCTGTAATGAGTCGTTTGTCATAACATATTGAATCATTGCCACGGCATCATCAATACTGACCCAACTCATATATTGCTCCCCGCTGCCGAAAACACCGCCGAGCCCCAATTTGAACGGCAGCAGCATCTTTTTCAGGGCTCCCCCTTTTTTACTCAGGACAGTACCAAAGCGCACTTTTATTACTCTAATTCCTGCTTCAACAGCAACTTTTAAGGCATCTTCCCACTGTACACAAACATTTGCCAGGAAACCGTTTCCGGCCTTGCTGTCTTCATCAACAATTTCTGCTCTTCTGTCACCATAGAAACCAACTGCTGACGCAGAAATAATTACCAGAGGTTTCTGATTAGAGTTGGCAAAATACTCAGCCAAAAGTTTTGTTCCTTTGACCCGGCTGTTCAGGATACGGTTTTTCTTTGTTTTACTCCAACGACCGTCTGCAATGTTTTCACCTGCCAAATGAACGACTGCATAGATTTCCCCAACCCGGGCTAAATCCTTTAAACAATTTTCCGGATCCCAAACAGGTGAGTCCGGGTCATTATTCTGGCGCTGCAAACGGATCGCAGAATGACCTCCGGCAGTCAGGGACTTTGACAATGCAGTTCCGATTAATCCGGATGATCCTGTGATAAGTACTTTCATCAGAACCGGGCCAGTGTCAAATGGATTCAGCGAATTTGGGCAGTCCCCAATATTCTGGATCAAAGTCTTTCAGCGAAGAAATTATTTGAGATGCATTTTTGTAGTGACAATGATCCATATTGGGATCAGGTACAACAACCACGGACATTCCTGCCGCCAATGCGGCTTCGGTTCCGGTAGGCGCGTCTTCAAAAACCAGACATTCCGCAGGATCAACCCCAAGTCGTTTTGCTGCAAGCAGGAAGATATCAGGAGCAGGCTTACCTTCTTTCAATTCAGGGTCATCTCCCCTGACAATTTGCGTGAATTGCGAAAACCATTTTTTATGTTTTTCAAATTTTGCTTCAAACATGGGCGACGAGGAACTGGTGGCAAGGGCTTGTGGAATCCCCAAGTCGAAAAAATGAGTCGTCATCTCTTTTGCACCGGGTAAGGCTGCGGTGTCTTTAAATTTTTCCAGTAAGACGTTTTTCCTTGAATCAAGGTAATCTTGTGGAGTAATTGGCAAATCCAGACTCTCTACTATAATTTCAGCGGCCTGTACCGCTCGGCGGCCAATAATCTTTTCCTTAACGGACCAATCGAAAACCTTTCCGTATTCACCTACAATTTGCTGGGTGACTTCGGTGTATATGCCTTCTGTATCCAAGAGGAGACCGTCCATATCATATATCAAACAGGAAATATTCGGAGACATTGTTTTATGTTTAAAATGTAAGTGATGAAATTGAGAAAGGCAGATTTACATAAGAGAGTCTTAACTCTGCAGGAACGAAATTTTTCGAGTCATCCCGAACGAATGTGAGGGATCTTGCACGATATCAGTATTTTATCAGATCTCTTCCTTCGGTCGAAAAGACAAGCTGTAGTCAATAATATTAGTATCTTACGAGAACTCGTGACTCACGAGGTCTTAAGTGCTGTTATTAAAAAAGTTCCGGTACATATTTTAGCAAATCGACAGTGTATTTTTCCCCGTTACTCAATTTGTAGCTGACAGAATTTTCATCTTCCCAAACCAGTTTCAGGCGATAATTTACGTCCTGAATTAGGAGATTTTCAATACTTTTAGAATCGCTAAGTTTTCGATTAATAACATGAAGCCTGAAGGTGTAAAGCCTGGTTTTTATTTCCTGTCCGCTTGCATTGAGACGTATGACTTCTTTTGAGTCGGCTATATGATAAAATATAACATGAGTTGCAGCAGAAGTTACTCCGGATCCGGTCCGGAGGTAAGGTAATATGGGTTGAATATTATTCTGAAATATTCTAAAAATTTTTTTCAGTCCGGTAATGTTGTTTGAATACTGGTAAAATTCCGGGTCAATCTGCCAAAAACGTGCGTCTCTGTCTGCCTCAGCTTTTACAATGTTAAGCCCCAAAACTCCATTTTGATCTCGAAAGAGGTATACGTGGCTTTCAGTACTTTTAATGTTAACAATTTTAAGGATCACACGTTGGGAATGTGAGTCTAAAAGCTTCTTCTCGAGATAAATCCCGTTACCCATCCTGTTCTCAGGAAAGATTTGATATGGTGAAAGATCTATTACTCCCCTGTGAGTAGAATCTCTTAAATAACTTTCAACGGCCCAAATTCCATTTGGGGGAAATATCCACAAAAGCCCGGAACAAACAATAAAAAAATATTTCTTACAATTAAACATAGATCGTTATGGCTGTCTCAATTCTATCTTTTCCTGATGTCTTATAAGTAGGGTTTATTGAAAAGTTTTAATTTTTTCATCCCGTACTTGATCCCGGATACTGGTCTCTGCTCATGTTGAGAACAGGATTTTGAAGCTGTATCCCAATTGGTTTATACTTTATGCTCCGCACCAAGCAGTGACAATAAAACAGAATTGAAAGCGTAAATCAAGGTAAGCTTTTCCGGCTTTAATTTTTCATTCTACAAAATAACATCTATCGTAGCACATTGATTATAGCAAACTTTTTTACTGAAGCCAGTGAAATATTTCCTGTGGAACTTGAGTCCTGTCCATGTTGATATTAGAATAAACATATTAAGCAGTTTGAACTGTTTTAATAATTGCACACGCAAATCAATAATTCTTCAAACATTCTTAAATACCATTACTACGAAGATTGTCTCCAACCCGTTCGAAAAGCAGGAACCTGTTTTTTCAATTACTGAGAGGAACTGTATTCTTGCACTCACTGGAGTTACACATTTTTAGGGAAACATCTTACTTAAAATACAAGAAATTATACAAACCACCACATTAAAAAATGGATTCAAATAAAACTGCAGCACTTTCCTCCCGGCCTTTTGTTATCGGAACCAGCGGACATATTGACCATGGAAAAACTACTTTGGTCAAGGCTCTCACTGGAGTGGATACGGACCGCTGGGCAGAAGAAAAAAAACGTGGGATAACCATTGATCTTGGTTTTGCTCATTATGAGGATGAACAAGGAAATCAAATGGCATTCGTGGATGTCCCGGGTCACGAAAAATTTATTCACAACATGCTGGCAGGCGTGGCAGGACTGGATGCAGTTTTACTCGTTGTAGCTGCAGATGAAGGGGTGATGCCACAAACACGGGAACATCTGAATATCTGTAATCTGTTGAAAATTCAAACAGGGTTGGTGGTACTCACAAGAATTGATTTGGTGGAAGAAGAAGAAATGGTCGAACTCTGTCGTGAGGAAGTTTCAGAATTGCTGAAAGGAACATTTCTTGAGGGGGCGCCGATTTTAGCTGTCTCTCCAGTGACGGGTGAAGGATTGGATGAACTCCGTAAGACACTGTCAAAACTACCGAAACAAATACAGCATCCGGCAACAGAAAAACCATTCAGGCTTCATGTTGATCGTTCTTTCACGCTAAAGGGCTTTGGCACAGTCGTCACGGGAACTGTGCTCAGCGGAACCGTTAGACAAGATGAGGAAATACTGCAATATCCACAACGGCGGAACGTACGTATTCGAGGATTGCAGAACCACGGCCAGGAAGTCAAAGAGATTAATGCAGGACAGAGGGCCGCCCTGAATTTAGCAGGAATCGCCAAAGAAGAAATTCAGCGTGGTGACCAGTTGGCGCATCCGGAATCATTACTGAACAGTTATTTGCTTAATGTGTCATTGACTCTGTTGGAAGACGTTTTAGCCCCACTGAAAAACAGGACCCGTGTTCGCGTTCATCTTGGCAGCAAGGAAGTTTTTGGACGAATTGCTTTGTTGGAAGGTGAAACTTTGTCTCCTGGAAAAACAGCGCTGGTTCAATTACGTTTGGAAAGTTTGGTAAGCGGTAGTTATGGAGACCGATTTATCGTCCGGAGTTATTCACCAATGATTACCTTAGGTGGAGGAATGGTGATTGACCCTTCTCCCGGTAAATCCAGGAGAGTACAGCACGAACTTCCTGAACGGCTGGAACGTCTTCATGTTGGTGATGAAAATATTCGATCTGAAGAAGTGATCTATTTGCAGTCTGTTCGGGGAGTAACTGAGTCTGAATTTTCGGTTCGTACCGGCCTTTCCAGCAGGCAGTCCGGAAAAGCTTTGCAGCTTTTGCAAAGTCAGCAGAAAGTACTTTGTGTTGAACCTCTCACAGGACGTTATCTGCATGTGGAGCATATTGTGCGAATCGGCAAATTTTTGAGCAAAGCGTTGGAGCAGCATCACAAAAAATTCCCTGATCGCGATGGGATGACCCGTTCTGAACTTGGTGGTAAACTTTCCTTGATTTTTACAGAAAAAGAGGTTGAAAAACTGCTAAAATATCTGGTGAAGGTTGGTCTGTTTACACAAAATGATCAGTATATTTCCTTAGCAGAACATCAGCCGCAGGCATCACAAAGCAGGGAAGACAGTCTTGCACGCTGCCTTGAATTGATTAAGTCCGGTGGTTTTCAACCTTTACGCCGTACACATTTACTCCAGGAACTGGGTTTAAACGAAAAGGATGGAATGACATTACTCAAATCTGCAGCACATTCAAAACGACTTGTACGGGTTGCAGAGGATTTACACTATATTCCAGAGCAAATTGCATCAATTATAGAAAGTCTGCGGTTTTATTTTAGTGAAAATCCAAACATTACTGTAATCCAATTCAAAGAATTACTAAACATTTCTCGCAAACATGCAATTGATTTGTTAGAGTATTTTGACAGTCAACAGCTCACAATTCGGGAAGATAACCACCGAATTCCGGCCAGAATTACAGCTTTAAACAATTAAAGAAAACGGCATACAAAGTGTTTTTACTTCAAGTTATAATTTCCCCAATTTTACTTGTCACTTTACTATGCGTGTGGAACTTTCAAACAGTAACTGTAACAGCTCATGCCCAAAGTTTGCTGAGTGACAGCGAGTGGTTGGAGGAAAATAAGGATGTTTTCGGCAAACAGGAGCTTACTTTGCAAAATATTCCGTTGAGACCTTCTGACTTGTCCTCCACTCCTACAGTTCTGCCGGAATCGTTCCTAATTCCTCTTGAAACCGGCGGACAATATTTTTCAACAGTTCCTCAAAAACCTGCCCTGCCTTTGATAGAACAGAAAGATCAAAGCGAAAATCCTTCAGGCTCTTTTTTAAGCAGACTTTTTCCCTGGTTTAGCAGTACAGAGCAATCTACATCCACTAACCTGGATACTGCTTCAGAAATGCATAATGCAGAAACTAGGGTGGAGTGGGCTGATTCAGAATTTGCGGGAATAAAAATGCTGATAACAGAAATTGAAAGGCTGCTCATATCAGATCCGGTAGCGGCCAGGGAAATGTACGAGGAAATAGAAGATCAGTTGGAGATTGATGAGCGTACACGGCTGAAAGTACAATTGCTTTATTATTTGAAAAAGTGGTCTTCTGCAGAGCAGTTAGCAGAAGTATTTTTGAGCGAACGTCCAGAAAGTAAGATGGCCTCTTTGATGTTTTATTTTTTGAACAAATCACTGATGGCTCAGCATAAGCCTCTCAGTCAAAATTTGATTTTCAGGAAACGTGCAGTGGAAACTCTGGAAGCAAAATTCCGCAGTGATTTTTTGTTCATTCTCAGTAACGAAGCATTTCTTGAAGGCGATCTTTTAACTGCAATACAATATCGCCTTGAAGGAATGAATAAAGCAAAAACTGCTAATGTTGCCAGTATGGAAAAATTGAATGGTTTGTTAAATCAAGTTCAGTCTCCTGAAATACTGCGAATTTTATCAGAGAATAATAAGAATGTTAAATGGCTGCAGAAAAAAATATTCATAATGGAATTGGAACTTCTGGCTAAACTGAAACGTTACCGTGATGCATTGGGGATTTTAGAGCAAAGAATGTCTGCTGCAAGGGTAATAGGAGATCAGGAAGAGCTTGAAGTTTTGAAGCAAATACAGATCCGCTATACAAATGCTTTGAACGTCAATCCTCGCCGAATTGGGGTAATACTTCCCTTGAGCAGTTCCAGCGTAAAAGTTTCCCGATTGGCACAGCAAACTATGAATGGTTTGTGGCTGGCACTTCATGCAAACGAAATTCCTGCAGTGCCTGAAAACATGGGTGACGATGAGGCTTCGCAAGAAAATGAAATAACCGGCAAATCAGAAGATAAAGACAATGCTCAGGCGGAATCTGATTCGAGGAAATTTGAAGATTCTTGGGAACTTGTGGTACGTGATTCACAGTTGAATCCGGAAATAACCAAAAGCTTGGTACGCGAATTGGTGGAGACGGAAAGGGTGATTGCCATCATTGGACCTCTTGCCCGGAAAACATCAGAGGCTGCTGCAGAAGAAGCTGAGCGTTTGCGGGTTCCTTTAATTTCTCTTTCTTTGACAGAAAGCATTCCGGAACTTGGTGAATTTATATTTCGTAATAATCAAAGCTGGAAACAGGAAATCCAAGAATTGTTGGAATATGCAACGAGTGAGCTCCAGGCTTGCCGTTTCCTGATACTTTATGCAAAAACACGGGAAGGTCGACAAAAAATGAGACTATTTTGGGATGCCGCAGTTCTGAAGGGATGCAAAGTAGTTGCAGTTGAAGGTTTTAAGGATGAAGGTCAAAAAAGTCTAGTGAACGAATTCGATACTTTCACAGGCAAAATAAGACGTTTGGGTACAGAAGACAAAATAATTTTGAAGGAACTTAAAGAGAAGGAAGTGCCGATTCACAACTTTGATGCCGTTTTTGTAGCCGTTGGTTCGGGTGGTGTAAAAAATTTAAGTCTCATCTTTCCATACAGTGAAGTGTACAAAATGAGAAAAACGACTTTTCTGGGAGATAGTGGTTGGAATGATTCAGCCCTGCCGTATGCTCCGGGACTTCGAGGAGTGAAAAACCCCGTATTTGTGGACAGTTTTTTCCTGCAAAGTAAAACACCGGCCGTGCAGCAACTGTTAAGGCTGCATGAGCGGATTTTATATCGGCATCAAAATTATATTGGTCCTACAGCTTATACTGCTTTTGCCTATGATACGCTAATAATCTTGATGCGGTTGCTTGAAGACGAGCGAAATCAGAGCCACCGCGATCTGCGGGATGCCTTGTTAAATATGCAGATGTTTCCCGGTGTTACCGGCAATTTACGCTTCGATGAAATGGGTAAAGTTGAACGTGAATTGCAGCTGTTGACTTTGCGGAGGGGGAAAATTCAGCCTTTGAATTAAAAGTATTATGAGGCTGAATATGTCCAGGCAGCAGATTTCACTGCCTGATTAAGTCCTGACTATTTTACAAAAAGTGATTCAAGGTCCTTAAATGGAACTTGTTCAGGCTTCACATTTTGCTGCGGTTCATTGGTATTTCCCGTGTTACCGGCGTCGCCTATTGCAGATTCTGGATAAGAATCATTGGGACCACCAATCATCAAGTCATCCTCTTTTTTCTCAAGGCGCTTTTCTGGTCGGATTTCTGCGTGAAAGTTGCGCTTTGACTGTGCTTTCATAAGAATTTTTTGTTCTTCCAGGGGCTCTTCAACCAAATCTGCAACTTGCCGCAAACGATAACTATATTGACGACTAACCTCTAAAAGACGTCCGCCGGGAATGCACTCCGGACTGTCCTGGAATGTCCCAAAATCCTCTACTATGACTGCGTGTTTTAGAGCTTCAGGACCCAAATAAACTAAAATATAGGAGTTTTCAGGATCTGATACTTCCTCTTCCTCATGAGTTTCAAATTTTAACCATTTCATATTTGCCTCCTAATAACTTAAATATTGTTAAATCATTGATTAAACCCCTGCGAAAAACATGCCATTTCCTGTGGATTATTAGAACATTTTACTATGGAATATTGAAAAACTTAGCGGGATGTGGATCCGCGGAATAATGAGAAAATATCGATAATAATTACAGTTACATAGTTAGTAATAACGGTTTATACAAATTTTCTTTATCAAGTTCACCTAACAGGAATTGGATATTGCTTTCTGGTATTCAGAGAATAAATTTGATTTATTTATATTTGTATATTACGATATTTACTAATGAAAAGGAGATACCATGAAAACTTCAGCAAGTAAAAACGAAATATTAAAACGTGAGCTCGAACAACTATTTGGCGAGCAGGATGCAAATATTGAAACTGCAGCACAGTGTTTAAAGGTTATGTCTCATCCTGCCCGCCTGCGTATTTTGTGTGCCTTGCGTCAGGGAGAACAAACAGTCCAGAAACTGGAATACTACACTGGAATTAAACAGTCGACTCTGTCACAGCACTTAGCTTTGTTGAAAAGCCGAGGCGTTTTAGTCTCACGACGTGAAACAACCTACTCTTTTTACAGTTTTTCCAACGATCAAATTACACAATTATTCGATTTGATAAAGGAAGTATTTTGTACCTGAATTAAAATGACAAATTCAATGGCTAAACCAAACCAGCCCAAGTTGGTCTTCCGACAATTTTTTGACAAGGATACGGGAACATTCACGTATTTTTTGTTTGATTCTGAAACTATGGAAGGCCTGATAATTGATCCGGTTAAAGAGCAATTTGATCTAAGTTTACAGTTCATAGAAGAACTGGGAGTTGAGCTAAAATATGTAATTGATACGCATGTCCATGCGGATCATGTTACTTCTTCATGTATGCTGCGTGAAGCTACTGGAGCAAAAAGTGTTTTTGGTGAGCCTGCCGGAATTGAATGTGCAGATATTCTTCTTGAAGATGGAGATGAGTTAGAGTTTGGACACTTTAGCCTCAAAGCAATTGCGACTCCCGCGGACGTACAGATGCCTGTACCAGTTTTTATACGGAAGGGATGCTCTTTACAGGAGACTCTTTGTTGATTCGCGGTTGCGGACGCACCGATTTCCAGTTGGGTGATCCGGAAAAACTTTATGAAAGTATTACTCAAAAACTGTACTCCTATCCGGACGACACCTTGGTTTATCCTGGTCATGATTATCTGGGACGTACAGCCTCATGTATCAGAGAAGAAAAAGCTTTTAATCCCAGAATTGGCAGCGGACAAACGTTGGAAAAATTTGTCCAAATTATGAAAAATCTGGATTTGCCAAAGCCTAAACGCATTGATTCGACTGTTTCTCAGAATCTTCAATGCGGTTTTTCACTGGAACTTGGTCATGTAAATGAAGATAATTTTACTATGCATGATTTGTATCAGTTGCTGGATAATCTGAAATCTACAGAGAGGGTAATTGATGTACGGACGCCCAACGAGTATTCTCAAGGTCATGTCCCCGGTAGTTTAAATATTCCCATGGGTAACGAACAGTCGTTTCTTGAAGAGCTCAGCAGTTATCAAAGAATATTTGTACATTGCCACTCTGGACGCAGGGCACAAACTGTTTACACAATGCTTGGAATGCAGGGTTTGGAAAATGTTGTCTGTATCAACAGTTCCGGAATGCCAGACTGGACGATAGCAGGATTTCCTGTGGAACGGTAAGGGAGCCACCCTCAATGAAGAAGAGTATCCTGGTCAAACTCAGTTTAATTCCCGCTTTATTACTTATTCCAACTATACTTTGGGCCGCTTCTACGGAAATATCTGGAATGCCCTGGTGGGGCTGGCCGACGGCCTTATTTTTCACAACCTTTTTCATGGGTGTTTTCGGTGTAATGGCCGGAATTGGCGGCGGTGTTTTGTTTGTCCCTCTGGTTAGTGGTTTTTTCCCGTTTCACATCGACTTTGTCCGAGGTGCAGGCTTGTTTATTGCCCTCGGCAGTTCACTTGCTGCTGCTCCACATTTACTGGAAAAAAACCTGGCTAGTTTGAAGCTCGCGCTACCGACTGCGTTGATTGCTTCTGCCTTTGCAATTGTAGGGGCATTTCTGGGACTTTGGCTTTCTGCACTGAATCCGGCATATATTCACGGGAGCCTGGGTCTAACGATTATCGCTATCGTTTTCATCATGCTGTTTGCAAAAAACACGGAGAACCCGGAAGTGAGCAGGGGAAACAAATTGACCGAGCTTTTGCAAATCAATGGTATTTACACCGAAGAAACTACGGGCAAAGAAGTTAGTTGGACTGTTCACCACACAAAGAGAGGTATGTTCGGTTTTGTGGTCGTCGGTTTGCTGGCAGGTTTTTTTGGATTGGGTGCAGGCTGGGCGAATGTTCCCATTTTGAACTTGTTGATGGGAGCACCGGTAAAAGTCGCAGTTGCTACAAGCAGTTTTGCGCTTTCAATTACGGACAGCACAGCGGCCTGGATTTACATGAATAAAGGAGCAGTTTTGCCAATAATAGTTGTTCCCTCAATGGTCGGTATCATGCTGGGGGCAAGAATTGGTTCAAAGTTGCTGCCAAAAGTTAAACCAACTGTAATTCGTTACATCGTCATCACAGTTCTTCTTTTGGCAGGAGTACGTTCCCTGTTGAAAGCTTTTGGTATTTGAGCACAAACTTGGAGAACTAATGGAAAAATCTATAGTTTTTGAAAATGCTCCAGAGCAGCATATATACGCAAAAATTATATATCACATAAGTAATCTGGGTTTGCTTGCTCTGATTATGGGATTCATTTTGTATATTTTCGGAGTGCTGACTCCGCTCGTTCCGCTGGAAGAACTGCCTAAGTACTGGTCATTATCTTTAACGCAGTTTCTGGAAAAAACCGGAGCGCCTACCGGCTGGCGATGGACAGCAATGTTAGGTTATGGTGATGTAATACCGTTTTTAGGGGTTACCATTTTGGCCTCCGTTACTTTTGTTTGTTTTCTAGCTTTGTTGTTTAGTTTTCTGCAAAGAGGAGCCAAAGTGCTGGCATTTATTGCGGCAATGGAGTTGTTCTTCATTCTTATCTCTGCCTCTAATCTTATCCAGATTTCCCACTGAAATCTCTCAAATTGAAGCCTTATCTTCTTCCACTGGCAGTCGCCCAGAAAATCCCTGCCGAAATCAATAAGTCCAAAAATAAAGCTGATACCTCACTAAAAGAAGCGCTGCAGCTTAGACAAGGGCTTCCAGCAGCCGGTTTTGGTATGCAGTGATCAAAGCTTCGCCATAATGGGGTAGCTTCTCCAGGCGGCGTTTTACCGGTGTTTTGTCCGTTTGCGGGCGCATTACCTGATGTAAAGTGTAACGCAGAATATCCTGGGGATTTTGAATACAGTAAAGAATGAATGTCAAAGCATCGTTTTCCGGGTTTTTTTCGTAAATGAGCCACAACAGCCTAACTATGTGAAAATGATTGATTCCGCGTGAACATTGCCGGTCCACAAATTCCAGGATTGATTTAAGGTAATTATCGGCCCTGAAACCTTGCGGTAGCCCTGCTGATTCAGTGAACTCCTGATAATAAAGCAAAGTCAGCACCGAAGAGCAGAAATAGCTCCAGGCTTTTCTAAAATCATCCAGAGGTATCAACTGTCTTTGAGGAACCGTGTCCGGTTCTGCCTGCAGTACTGCCTCCTCGTTGGTGTCCAGTAACACTCCAAGGGAACTCTGTATTGACTTGATTGCCGGCAATCGAAATTTCATAACTGACATAAGCCTTTTCAGGCGCAGACCATCAGCACTTTCCAAAAAACCTGCTGCCCTTGATTCCTCCGGCGACTGTGTCCACGCACTTAAACTGTGAAGTGCAGAATACAGTTTAGAATAAATTGACTCGGCATAGTGCTTTTCCATCTTTTTTATTTCTTTTGACCATTCTTTCAAAGGGGTTCCGGAAGGAAGCATTTTTATCAGGCGCAATGGAAATTTTTGCCGTATATTGTCCAATTCCGAATTTTGCGGCATCTCCGGAACATAAAAGAGAATCACTTTTTTCTCTTTTCTCAACTGTCGCATTCTGGATCGAATTTGTGTACCGACTCCGTCTAATTCTACAGCTTCCGGAGGTTGTTTCAATTGTTCGTACAGTTCTTCAATAAATCCGGTAAGTGCAGAAATTTCTTCCAATTTGTGAAGCACAGAGCGGATGTAATGTGAGAAGCGTTCTTGTTCAAAATTTTCATAAACCCGCATCTCATGGGGCAGAATGAAATGTAAATGTGAATTCAACTGCTTGACTCGTTCACTCACTTTCTGATTAAATTGCTCGGGATTTGTCCGGAACAATTCCTTAAACTCGGTAAAAATGGAGGAAAGTGTATGTTGTTCTTCGGTTGAGAGTGACTGGGCTTTCCACTTTTCGCGCCACTCATCTATTAATTGCTTCCGGATTTGATCTCCCTCTTTTTCCATGGAAAGACGGTATGACTTTGCAACACTTTCACAATGTCCTTCCAAACTATCTGAATGAAAATTAAATTCTTTGACCAGGTCCAGTATTTCAGGAATTGCGGCAGTAATTTGTTTTTGTCCTTTCACACTTTGCTGGTAAAACTCAAGAGGCAGGATTTGCTCATTGAAGAATATATTTCCGAATAATTTTGAAAATACATTGCGAGTAATGTTGACGATAACTTCTGCAGTTTCCAGTTTTTTTGGCAGAATGATCGTCACCTTGAATGATCTTGAATCAATGAAGGAATCTATTCGTGAGGCAGGAAGTGTAACATTTTTTGGTAGAGGTGAGCCGATTTCAGTCTCGTATGTTGTCTGATCAATAAAACGCAGCAGATGGCTGGCGTAATTTATTTTCAAACCTAATCTGCCTGGAAAATCAAGCATGTCGGGAAGTTTTTCGCTCAAAAATGTTTTTGTCTCAAGCGGAATCGATTCAGAAAATTCTAACCGAAAAAATTTTGAGGTGGGAGTTTGTTCTTTTTCCTGATCATGATTTTGGAGTTGGGAGTCTCCAATTGTACGGAGCTTAGGATCAAAACGCTCTTCAAAAGATTTGTCGTTGCTGTCAAAGGACTTCATGAAATTGTACCCTTGAATTGCCTGGCTCACGACCGGGGATCAATGCTTCCTGACAGAAGCTATATCTTCGTTCCATTCTCTCAGTTTATGCGGACCTTCGAGTGTAGTTTTCAGTTCGATTAAATCCAAAAACTTTTTATCTTCCAAATCAACATTGGGATACCTCCTTCTTAAATAACCCCAGAGGTTAAGGTAGTTCTCCTCTTTTTGCCAATCTTCATTCTGTGACTTCTGCTCTGTTTTGGGCTGTTCAGTAAATGGGTAAAAAACCTTGCTCATACTACTTTCTCGAAAACTCTGTTTATTATCTTTCCAAACTCGCTGTTCCAGAAAACTAATCCGGAAATTTAGAATTTATCACCAATGCTGCCGAAAGTTTTAACGGCCTTATACTCTATGTAGCAATATTGTTGCCTGAAAATATAATCAGGATAGGAAAAAGTTGAATAATCTATTAAATACTGGGCTAATATATTGTTAATACAGACTAATTTATTATTATTTTAAAATAAAAAAATTATAAAATAATTTTCATAATTTACAATTGCGTTGATCAAAGAGCAAAACAATTTGTGGATTTGGGAGGAGAATTAAGATGTAAATCTATTTCATTAAATTCCCAATTACTTGTAAAAAATACAATATGAAGGTATATATTGGTTTCAACTAAAACCACCAAATTTGGGTTTCTATTAAGTGGATAACGATTCATTTGAAAAAATAAATCAGTACAGCAGGCGTGAGGTGCTGAAATTTCTTTCATACTCAGGAGTGATGGGTACAATCGTGTTTCTTCTGAACAGTTGTACTCTGCCTGCCGGCATGAGACAAATCATTGGTGAAGTTTTCATTAACGGACGTAGAATCCGGCCCGACCAGTTGAAAGGAACTGATGGTGTGCTTGTAGAAAATGATGCTTTGATCAGTACAGGATCAGCCGGATCTGCTGTCTTTGTTATTGGTAGAGATGCATTTATTATCCGGGGAAACAGCAGACTGGAACTTAACCCTACACTTGACAGGAAACAAAACTAAATTTCCGGATTCGGTCTCAGATCATGAGCAATACTTTCAGTTTTTGCCGGTAAAAAGCGTACATTGAGAACCGTTACAGCCGTTATTGGAATCAAGGGAACTGGAGTCTATCTTGAGGCTGATTCAGAAAAAACCTACGTGTGTACCTGTTACGGGACTTCCCATTTGCAGGTTAAGGATGCCCCCGAAATCAGCGAAACCGTCACCACCAGTCATCATGACCAACCACGTTTCATCTACTCTGGAGAAAAACGGATTGAACAAGCACCGGTGATCAACCATTCAGATCAAGAACTGATACTGCTTGAAAAATTGGTGGGCCGCATTCCTCCTTTCGTAAAACCGAATAGGAACGATGGAGGAAAATCTTCAAAGTCAGATAACCCTTCTTCATCTAATAAATACGGATATTGATCCATTAATTAAGGTTTCCTGAATACCAAACCGGAATCGCTTTTATTGTGTTGGAGAGAGGCTTATACATTTTCACCCTGTTCCATTTTCCCGTTTAATATGGAATTGAATTCCAATATACAGGGATTATTAAAACCACAGCAAGTTCAGAATTACTGTCTTAAGGTGAAGGACAAAAGGAGAACTATGTTTTAGATTGAAGCGGATTCAGATGAGTGATACTTTTATGGAAGCTAAAATATTTTGCACATGAAATCACCATCCCAAAAGAGCCCTTATGAGAGATCGAATAATATCTATTAAAGCCATGGAAATCTTGGATTCACGCGGAAATCCAACAATTCGCTCCACAGTAATTCTTGAAAACGGAGTAACCGGAACTGCGTCTGTTCCGTCCGGAGCATCAACTGGTGAAAATGAAGCTCTTGAACTCAGGGATGGTGACAAAGCCCGTTATGCCGGAAAGGGAGTACTCAAAGCTGTAGAAAATGTGAATCAGGAAATTGCACCGGAACTGCTGGGAATGACTCCGGATCGGCAGGCAGAAATTGACAGGATGATGCTGAAACTGGACGGCACTGCGACCAAAAGTAATTTGGGCGCAAACGCAATTCTCAGTGTTTCCATGGCCGTTGCGGTAACTGCGGCCAATTCACACAACCTTCCACTTTATGCTTATCTCGGAGGTGTGGGCGGATTCCGTTTACCGATGCCGATGATGAACATTATCAATGGCGGAGAACATGCTGACAATAGTGTAGATTTGCAGGAATTCATGGTTATGCCGATTGGCGCACCAACATTCCGGGAAGCCTTGCGTTATGGCGCGGAATCATTTCATGCGCTGAAAAAAATCCTGCTTAAAAAAGGCTATGCGACAAGTGTAGGTGACGAAGGCGGTTTTGCGCCAAATCTTAAAAGCAATGAAGAGGCATGCGAAGTAATTCTTGAAGCAATTAAGGCTGCCGGATATGAACCCGGAAAAGACATTTCACTGGCCATGGATGCCGCAGCGTCATCTTTTTATAAAAAAGGTGCGTATGACTTTTTTAAGTCCGGACAGGGCACAAAAAATTCAACGGAGATGCTGGGATTTTACAGTAGTATGGTTGAAAAATATCCGGTTGTATCAATTGAAGATCCGATGGATGAGCATGATTGGGACGGTTTTTCAGCCATTACCAAAAAACTTGGTAAAAAAGTTCAAATTGTTGGAGATGATTTGTTTGTGACAAACACAGATTTTGTCAAAAAAGGGATCAGTAAAAATGCGGCCAATGCGGTTCTGATTAAACTCAATCAAATCGGGACAGTTTCTGAAACTGTTGCCACCATTCAGCTTTGCCAAAAAGCAGGCTGGAATTATATTATTTCGCACCGCAGCGGTGAAACTGAAGATACGTTTATGGCAGACTTTGCAGTTGCAATGGCCGGAGGGCAAATTAAAACTGGCTCAGCTTCACGCAGCGAGCGCATTGCAAAATATAACCGCTTACTTGAAATCGAATCAGAACTCGGTAAGTCCGCAATTTTCGGTAGTTGACCGCAAGTCTGCCGGGGTCGTGATTCTGAACCCAATCTGTCAACATTGAACCACTTGACATTCATTCCTTTGAAAAACAATCCTGAGGAGTCCGGACGCATTCTGAAAAACGCGCGGACGGTTACAATCTTTACCCTTTTTTCACGAATCCTGGGTGCAGCGCGGGATTTAGTGATTGCGCATGTCTTTGGTGCCGGTTGGGTGACGGATGCTTTTGTGCAGGCTTTTACAATTCCGAATGTCCTGCGCCGCCTGACTGCAGAGGGTTCGATGACTCTTGCTTTTCTTCCTCTCTACACAGAAATCCGTGAACGCAAGGATCCTGAAGCTGCAAAGAAATTTGCGGCAAAAACTTTAGGGCTCGTCCTGGCAGCAACAACTATTCTGACCGGCTTGGGAATTCTTTTCAGTCCTCAGTTGGTTTATCTGTTTGCGGCAGGTTTTGCTTCAAGTCCGGAAAAATACGACTTGACGGTGCTGCTGACCAGAGTCATGTTTCCATATTTGATTTTTGTTTCGCTCGTTGCCTGGGCAATGGGGGTACTCAATGCCGAAGGCCGTTTTGCAGCTCCGGCTGCAGCACCGATTTTATTAAATATCGGAATTATCGGGGCAGCATTCGGTATTTCTCCATTGTTGGAAGAACCGATGATCGGCATCGGTATCGGTGTTCTTCTGGGTGGAATCGCGCAAATATTAATTCAAATACCCTCACTGAGAAAAGTTGGGCAATCCTTCAAACCGCAAAATTTTCTCAATGATGAGAATATTCAGCGCCTGCTGAAACTGCTTGGTCCGTCTTTGCTGGGAGTGGCGGTCTATCAAATCAATATCATTGTGCTACGCAACCTCGCCAGTTTCATGCCCACAGGGCAAGTCACGCATTACTACAATGCCAGCCGACTCTCGGAACTGACTTTGGGTGTATTTGCTTTTGCAATCACTTCAGCCGGCTTTCCGGAATTAAGTCAGCACACTGCTGCCGAAAACTGGGAGAAAATCCGCAACACCCTGCGCTTTACCATGTCCACAACTTTACTGGTCATCTTTCCGGCCAGCATAGGTTTGGCTGTTGCTGCAGAACCGATTGTGTCTATGCTCTATCTGCATGGAGCGTATGCATGGAGCGACGTTCAAAATACCTCGCTCACGCTGCAGGCTTTTGCATTGAGTATTCCTGCGGTAGCAATGATTCGGTTGCAGACTTCAGTGTTTTTTTCACTTAAAGATACCCGCACTCCGGTCAAAGTTTCAATGTTCAGTATTTTGCTGACAGGGCTTCTGGGTTGGTGGTGGAGTCAAAGCCTGGAAATATTTGGCCTGGCCCTGGGGCTTGCTGCAGGGACCTGGTTTCAGTGGATTATGTTGTCGCTCTTTTTGCTCAAGAAATCCGAATTACGTAAAAATTGTTGGCCCCTGCGGTCGTCTTTGCTTTATATGCTGGCTTCAGCAGGAATGGGAGGTTTTGCCTGGTATTACAGAGGATATGGATCATGGGAAAACGGACCTTTTCTTGTTTACAACTGGGTGATTTTTGGAGGAATACTGCTTGGTTCAGCCTTGCTTTACGGATTATTGCTTTTAGTTTTCAGGGAAGAGCAAGTGCTGAGATTGAAAAACCATATGCTACAAATTAACACCTAATAATTCCAGTGTTGATGCCGCCATCACTTTGGCTGCCGTAACCATATCATCAATCACTATGTATTCGTCCGGCTGGTGAGCAAGGTCAAGGATGCCTGGGCCGTAGGCAATACAGTCATGCAGATGTCCGATGCGGGCAATGTGTTTTTGATCATAGGTACCGGGAGAAATGACATGTTCAGGAGTTTTGCCCAGGATGCTCTGAATTGCAGAACTGACGGCTTGGACAACCGGGGCATCCGCGTTGGTCATGGTGGGTAAAAATTCCATAATGTCCCGGATTTGATAGCGAAAATTCGGACGGGAATCAGCGAGTTCATCCAATAAGTTTGTGACTTCTGCTTTGACTTCCGTGATATCTTCTTCAATTAAAAAACGTCTGTCCATAATGAGTCTGCAGGAGTCCGGAACACAAGGGCTCGGTAAGCCTTCAAAAGATTCGGTTTCACCTCCGTGAACTGCCTGCAGATTCAAAGTGGATCGCCTTGCTCCTTCCGGAACAACCGGCATTCGTGTTTGTCTTTTGTCCAGTGCAGGAAAAAGCCGCGACTCAATTAGCTCCAAAAATGCACTCATGTGTCGAATGGCGGAATCGCCGAGAAAAGGCATTGAGCCGTGTGCGATTCGACCGAATGTTTCAACTTCCGCCCACCATGCACCCCGGTGTCCGAGACAGACACGATCAACATTCAAAGGTTCCGGAATAATTACATGATCGACCCGCGGTTTTGAGAAAAACCCTTTTTCTGCCAAAAAGGCAACTCCACCGTATCCTCCGGTTTCTTCATCAACAGTTCCGGAAATTTCGATTGCGCCCGGAAAATCAATGCTTTCTTCCAGGATAGCCTCCATGGCAATTACTGCGGATGCTAGTCCGCCCTTCATGTCGCAGGTGCCGCGCCCATAAATTTTTCCGTCACGCACCAGTCCCTCAAAGGGGTCAACAGTCCAGCCGCTGCCAGTAACAACAACATCAAGGTGTCCGTTGAAATGAACACATGGTCCGGAATGTTTGCCTTCAATACGTGCAATCACATTATGACGGGGGTAACGCTCTGTGTCTCCGGGGGTATTATTGGCGCGTTCATAAAGCATTGAAAAACCACTTTTCGCCAAACGGTTTCCCAGCAGTTCCGCGCATAGTAAATAATCCTCTCCCGGAGGATTGATAGTTGGAATACGTACTAATTCCTGTGTAAATGAAACCAGTTCTTCACGTTTGGAGTCGATTCTGGCAAACAGTGATTCAATCATCTATGACCCTTTGATGGAGATTTGTAATCACGACATGATAACAAGATCAATATCAATAAGACAATCTTCAATTGAAAAGTAAGTAAATGATTTCAGAAACAGGAGAGAAAACCACGGGGATGAACATTGGAAACGGCAAACTGTAGATCTCTTGTTAGGAGGCTTAAAAACAAATGACCCAGCTGCCTGCGGGTTTCCTTTGAACTTCTGGTCAGATTCTTAACAGGGATGCGGTAAAATTTGGGAAAGCATGAGGGGTCACTTTGCTTTTCGGTCAATCTCCCGCAACCATAAAATAATATCTGTGTCAAGTGTGTTATACTATGCCACGGGATAATTTTGATTCATATTAGTAAATTTACATAGATTGCAAAATAAATTAAATTAGATGTAATATAAGTATTTTAAATAAAAACTACTACTAAAATTCATGTGATTTTCGGTGAGTATGTAGAGTGCCGGAGAAAAAATTCTAAAGGAATTTAATAATTAGGTGACTTCGTGTTTCTGCCTGAAACGTTCTTCCCGCCATTCTTCCGTTTTGAGTACGTCATCTAAAGCTTCCGCGGCATCCCACACATCAGTGTAGCGTAAATAAAGGGGAGCAAAACCAAAACGCATACTTCCCGGCTCTCTGAAATCGGCGATTATTTTTCTGGAAATAAGAGCCTGAATGACAGCAAAACCATTTTCAAAATGAAGGGTGACTTGAGAGCCTCGTTTATCATGATCAATTGGGCTCTGCAGAGTTACACCATAATTACGACATCCACTTTCAATAAGTTCAATAAATAGTTGAGTCAGACGCTGACTTTTTTTTCGCACTTGCTGAAGATCGACTTCCTGCGCAATTTCAAGACCGGCCTGCAGTCCCCTCAGAGATAAAACAGGTTGTGTTCCTGTCTGGAAACGACGAATGCCTTCTGCAGCATGGAAATTTTCTTCAAACTCAAAAGGACGTGCGTGTCCCCACCATCCGGAAAGAGGATTCTCAGCTTCGTTCTGGTGCCGCTTTGCCACATAGATAAAGGCGGGCGATCCCGGACCACCATTCAGATATTTGTAAGTGCAGCCAACCGCAAAATCCACACCCCATTGGTCAAGTTCTACCGGCAAAACTCCTGCACTGTGACAGGTGTCCAGCACAAATAAGGCTCCTGCGTCATGAGTTTTTTGGACAAGTTCTTCAATGTGCAGGATTTCCCCTGTACGGTAATTAACATGCGAAAACACGACTACCGCGACCTGATTGTCAATTAATTCTTCCAGTGAGTTTCCATCTTTGCCCAACAAACGCCTTTGAATGTTTTGATGAGTTGACGTGACTCCTTCCAATATGTAAAGATCAGTCGGAAAACTGTCAGCTTCGGAGATCATCACTGTGCGTTCCGGACGTAGGGTCAATGCGGCATGGACGGTTTTAAACAGGTTTAGTGAAGTGGAGTCAGAAACAATAACTTGTCCGGAAGCAGCGCCGACAACAGGTGCTATTAATTCCCCTAGAGTTTCCGGCAACTCCCACCAGCCGGCCTTGTTCCAACTTGTTATGAGGTCTTCGGCCCACTCTTTCCGGATAGCCTGCTCCAGTTGTTCGAGTGCCTTTTTTGGCATCGGGCCCAAAGAGTTTCCATCCAGATAAATCAGTCCTTGCGGCAAATAAAATGCCCCCTGCCAGCTGCGCAAAGGATCTGCCGCATCCTCTCTTTCACAAGCAGTTCTGGATTCAAGTAAATAAGAGATGTTGATCGGCATGGAAGGAATTTGAGCTGGGGATTTATGAATTCAAATGCTTTTCTTTGTTGAATTCTATAGACCCTCAGTCTGTATGTCGAGTAAATATTTTGGTTTGTTCGGCAGGTTAAATTATCCTTGATGTAAAATTCCGAGAAAAATCAGACCGTCTCGAAACAGCATAATCGCGAATCCAATTAATGCAAAACCAAGGAATTGCGTGATACGCCGATACAACATGCCGTGCAGGAAATTTCTTGATTTTCCTGCTGCAATTGCGAGCAAAAGTTTGACTCCACACAAGCCTAAATAAAAACTGAAAAGGAAAGTTATTCCGGAACCCAAAGTCTGTTGAAATGAGCGAACCATCAGAGGTGCTCCCACAGTAAACCAAAAAAGGTATGGATTGGGATTAACCAAATTTGCAATCATTAATTCTTTCAGGAGTAGCGGGCGGGGTGTAAAATCCGTAATTTCTGCATTGGCGGTTCGAATACTTTTTGTGCCCAAATATAGTAGAAAAACTGATCCAAACAGAGAAATTGCACCCAGCAGGATATTCATATTTGAAATTTGGGCGAATAAGAATCCGGAAATTAATACGACAGGGGTATCTGTCAGTAAAGGAATACAAGCTACTTTTGCACCGGCGCGGATGCCGTGACGTAATGTTTCAGAAATGATAAGTATCAACATTGGCCCGGGAGCAATTCCGGACGGAGCACCCAGGAGCAATCCTATAGTAAAGATTCCCCAAATACTTTCGATCATGCAGGAATCTCAAAATCCATGCACTCTAAATCAAGTGTCATTTTGCCGATTCTAGTGACCGAGCCTTTCATAATGATATTATAATTTTCGCTGATTGTGATGTCGATTTGCCCTCCCGGCATTAAGACCGCGATTTCAGCATCGCACAAGCCCAGCCGATGAGCCACTGATGCCGCCGCACAACTGCTGCTTCCTGATGCCAAAGTGTAACCTGCACCACGTTCCCAGATTTCGATCCGGATCGTGTTGCGGTTCAGTACTTCCAAAAACTGCACATTTGTACGGTTTGGAAAGCTCGGATGCGTTTCAATCAAAGGCCCGAGCCGTCTGGTTTCGTCTGCCGATATTTTTCGCTGCAGCACCACACAGTGCGGATTACCGATGGTGGCGGAGCAGAATGTTAATTTTTCACCGTTTATTTCCAATGTTTCATTCAACACTTCCCGACTTTCCCCCGTGACCGGAATAATGTTGCTTTGAAAACTTACAGAGCCCATTTCGACAGTTACGGACTGACCGGAACTGTCTACCTGTGCGCAGACAATTCCTCCGGATGTAACGATTTTAAATTTTGACTGATCAACCAGTTTCCGGTCCCAGAGCGAACGCGCAAAAATGCGTAAACCGTTTCCGCTTTTTTCAGCCGTGCTGCCGTCCGGATTATATATTTTAAGTGTGAAGCAGTTTCCGGAGTCGTCTTTTCCTCCCACTAATATACCGTCTGAACCAAGTCCAAAGTTGCGGTGACATATTTTACGAACTTGTTCTGATGTCAGTTCATTTTCCGAAAAGTCCGGATGTTCACTGGTTGATACCAGGTAATCATTGCCAAGAGCATGATATTTGAGAAATTCCATTTTTTCAGGTTAAGATGATAACATTATAATAATTTAGGCCTTAAATAGTTAAACTATTATGCCCGGAGATTACTTTTGGTAAAACCACATTCTGAATCTAATTTTGCTAACTTTATTCAATAATCAGCTATTTTCTGAGCGGCTTCTGTCGGAGTAAGCGGTTTGTCTAAAAGCTGGCCGTTACTCAGCCGCAATAAAACGCCTTCTTCAGTCATGTAAACTTGCATAGGGTCACCGTTTTCATCCAGCATTTCCAGGGCATATGTCGATTTTCCGTCCAGAAAGTCCGGAATTAATCTTACATTTTCCGGGGCGTTGTCGCCTATTTCTCTCCAAAGTGATTCTACTTCCTTGTATTGCTGGTCCAGCTGCCGGAGCTTTTTTTGCAAATCCTGGGGCGAAGCAAATTTTTCCAGTTTGCCTTTCCAAAAGAGAAACAATGATTTTGCTTCAGAAAAAACAAATACTGTATTTTTACCTATTTCCCGGAGGATATTATTCGCAATATTTTCCAAAATTTCTGGCGATGCAGTGACCATTTTTTTCAGGCGCTCACTGGATTCTTGAACAGGGATGTTAGAACCAAATGACTGCATCATATCTTCCAAATTAAACTCAGACAATTTATTTGCAGTAGAACTCTTTGCAGTCAAAGTTTTATTTTTTGGCACAAATTTTAAATGTTTCATTAAACTTTTCCCCGGAGGCTGTCCCTGATTCTGGAAAAAAAATATTAGAAACGTGCCCAGGAAAATAAACAATATAATCAGAATAATTTTCCGTAAAAATTTTCCCGCAGATTTATTTTCATTTTTACTCCCAGCGGCAGATCTTTCCCTGTGTTTAAAAGAGTGTTTGGTTTTTTCGAGCATTTTCGCAGAAATTATCGGCTCAGGGAAGTATGGCTGCAACTCCTGCATTAGTTGATCATTTCGTTCCTGAACCAGTTTGACTCTTTTAATTAACTCAAAACCGTGTGTTTTGAGGTAGATTTTCCGGAGCTCTTCCACAAGAAATTTTACGCCAGGATGGGTAGCTTCTTTAATTTCTTCCGGATCTTGCTTCGTTCCATTCCTAAATCGCTGGCATTGATGAAGGACTTCTACTTCAAGTGCTTTTGAACCTACACGCAAGGCATGCCAGCGGTCCCGCGGAAACATAGGCGGCGAAACCGGCGGTGTTATATTTTCTTCATTTGAACTATTATTTGCAGAGTCTACAGATAGTGTTTTTGCCGATTTATGCTTACTTTTACGTACCTGACTTTTTTTCATTTGGAATATTTGCCAGTCTTTTTTGTAATTTGACCATGCCTGCTTGAATTCATCCCAATTATTGCGTAACTCTTTATTATGCTTAAATAATTTATTAAAAAGTGGTGCAATATCTGGAAAAGAAAGTGGATCTTTTTTGCGGACGAGAATTGACAATTTCCGCATCTTTTCCATTTGCTTCTCCAGTAGCACGGACTCTTTGTCGATATGATTCCATTCAGTATTTGTCAATGGGCGTTTCCAATGTTCAACAACTGGAAAAATAAGCAATTCCATTCTGATTGTATCTACACAAATTCGATTCAGATCGATCGATTTGGTACTTGGGACATGTGTTTGAGTTTGCTGTTGCAATGCATGCCAGGCTTGCTTTGTTTTGGTGGATTTGTGATCCGGATTTGTGAGGAGCATAAAATCCTCAAAATGGTCACCTGAGATGGGAGTAATGTCTGATTTGTTCATGTTTTTTATATAGACGAATTATGTTCCAACGAATATAATGTGTTTAGCATTGCAAAACTCGTACTTTAGTGTAATCCACTATCAAAACCGTGGTCAATCAGGGAATAAGTTATGTTTGACTTATAAATTAATTTACAGTAGAATATCTTAATCAGTACCAATTTGGTGCTGTTTCTCTAATTACTTGGTTGAATCATGCCGTTACTTGAGTATTGCACTTTGAATCACCATGCATTCACATTTAATTTTCAAATTATTTAACAGGGTTAGGTTATGAAATTTAAAGTTGTTTCTCCAAATGTAGAAAGTTCAGGGAATTCCGGAACTGATCCGCAGGCTCAGATTGAGCAAATGCTTTCGGGCAGTCCTGTTTTTTTGTTTATGAAGGGTACGCCCGAATCACCTCAATGCGGATTTTCTTCCAAAATAGCAAATATTTTAAAGGCCTGGGAAGTCCCTTATCAGTCATTTAACGTACTTTCTGACGAAAGTATTCGGCAGGGAGTCAAGGACTTTGCAAACTGGCAGACCATCCCCCAACTTTACATCAACAAAGAATTTGTCGGTGGATCAGATGTAGTTGAAGAAATGTCGAATAACGGTGAGCTGGGTGATTTGTTGAAAGAAGCGTTTCCTGGTCGAGACATCACACCACCCCCTCCTCCGGTAGAAGTACAGGAAGTAGCAGCCCTTGAAGCTGCTTCAATTCTGAAAGAAAATCCTGAAATTCGTCTTTTGGATGTGCGCACGCAGCATGAGCGGGAGACTGCATCTCTGGATAATTCTGTGTTGCTGGATCAGGAATTAGTGGAGGAGATCCTTGGTTCGTGGGATCAAAACACACCACTGATGTTTTTTTGCCACATGGGAGAACGCAGCAGACAAGCAGCTCAATATTTTACCTCACAGGGTTTTCAACAGGTGTACAACATCTCTGACGGAATAAAGGGCTGGTCAAGCAATGTTGACTCCTCAATTCCTCAATACCAGAATTCATAATTTCTTTTACTTAGAAAGCTCCAGGGTTATGAAAACAGAAAAATCACTTCCATCAGTCGTTCTAACAGAGCGTGCTGCACAAGTTTTTAAAGAATCTTGTGAAGCAGAAGGCTCAACTTTGGTGGATACCTTTTTACGCATTGGAGCACGTCCGGGTGGGTGTTCCGGATGGAAATATGAGCTTGAATCAAATACCTCAGAAGATATTGGGCCAAATGATGTGCAAATTCTGTCAAGAGAAGTTTCTGTAATTGTAGACAGGGAAGCACTAACTGAAATCTTAGGGCCACTAAAGATT
>Ga0208568_1000194_pt1 | contig 26261 bp, 26 predicted proteins | sample DeeseametaMP2969_FD_184165 | JGI IMG/M metagenome (GOLD analysis project Ga0208568, IMG submission 184165) | Marine microbial communities from the Deep Atlantic Ocean - MP2969 (SPAdes) | ecosystem: Environmental > Aquatic > Marine > Oceanic | place: South of Funchal, North Atlantic Ocean... | reverse complement strand
GACGTCTTCTTGTCTTTTTTATCGAACTTAAGATCAATACCAAGCTTCTCTATGCTAGCTTGGGTTTTAAGCAATTCAGCTTTAAATTCTTCCATTGATTCTTTGGAATGAGCATAGCTTTGCATGAAGTCACCCCATTTCTTTAACCAATTCGTCTGGGATAGCTCTCTCCCCTCATTATAGCGATTCCAACTTTCCATGTGTACTTTAACCTGATTTAGATTTTCTACGATCTGGTCTTTCCCATCATTTAAAATACTAAATTGTGAATTCCACACTTCTGTAATATTGTCACTTCCACTATGAATTAGCTTACTAAGAGCCCTAGAACAAATCTGGGCGTCCCTACGTGAGGACCTAAGCTCCTCTAGTAAAGTATCTAAGACTCGGAACTCTTTTGCTTTTACATCTAACTTTAAAGACTTCTCCTTCAACTTTAAGGTTACAGAGTCTAATTTTTCAAGATGCTTAGTTAATAGTCTCAGTTCGGCCTCGGATCTTTCAAGCATAGAAACAGCTTGGTTAAACCTTTGGTCTAGTTTTTTAAAGTTTAAGGATTTAATTGTTTGTCCTTGCTTATCTATCGATTCTTCCAAATTCAACTGAGCTCTAGACAGTTTATTAGAGTCGGAAAGATCAGGCTTTGGAATTTCAGGTTCAAGTGTAAGCAGTTTAGAGCTTCTAAGTCCGTCTAATGCCCTATAAGTTGATTTTAGTGCACGGGTTGCAGCTTTTAGCTGTTTAGTCTTGGAGAAGGAGTCCTCAGCACTCTTCCACGCTTTAGACACTTCCAGCTTTAACATTTTTTGAATTCTAATGTTATATACAAATCCTACAATAAAAAGAATTCCCATTGCACCTGTTGCTAGCAAGAGATTTTTCCAGATTGAAGCAAGGGCATTCTCTTTGCCAAACTTAACGATTAAAGACCAGTCAAAGTCATTTATGAAGTTCTGGTGATTAAATTTTGAAACAATAAAGAAAGGGTTATTAAAAAAAACCTTCAGTGACTTTAATCCATCTAAAATTTTTCCTTCCCCCCACAACTTAGAAAACTGTGCGGTTTTTACGTCAAAAGATAATTTAGAAAGCGGAGCAAGTCCCAGAGCTTTATTGGAGGCCAACACTTCATTTTTAGAATTAACTAAAACTGCTTCAAATCCAGACTCCTTATCTCTTAAGACTTCGGAAGATGCTGAATGTAATAGTTTGGAAAGCCACTGATCATTTACAAAGGTAGTAAGGTATCCTACAACTTTCTCATTTCTATCCCTTACTGCAGAACTGAAATGCATACCGTACTTTTTTCTTTTATAAATAGACGATGCCGTCCCACTTTCCTGAACGTCCAAACTAAGAGAGCCAAAAAGTTTTTTAGTGAAGTCTTCACTTTTTTGGCTGGTGCTCATTGACTGGAACCATTTGCTCTGAGAAAAATCATCACTTCTTTTCCAATCAAGGGCCTCCCCTGCAGATCCAATTGTATTTGCGGCGACAAGCCTGCCAGAGGTGTCGGTTAGGATGATTAAATCATAGCTTGGGTAAAGGGCCACAAGGGAATCAAAGTAAAGGATACTATTGGTGGGATTCAACCTTTTGACACTAGAATTGAAAGAGATGTTTTGTACATTGTGGTAAAAAAAATCAAACTTACCTGAAAGCCTTTGGCTTATTCTTTTAACGACATTTAGGTAGTCAGAGCGAAGATCTGTATAGTGGTTGTATTGTGCCACCCCAAATATACATATGATCGTAAGAAACACGATTATGTTAAATTTAAGGTGCAATTTAGACAATTTTCTATTCATACTTCCCGCCCGTCTAACAACCTATCGGCTTTTGGCCTTCGAGTTGTGAGTGGGTAGAGCCAGGCGGGAAACTAATGCCTATTTTTTCTGAATGTACTCAGGAACCTTAGATTTTTCCCTAGTCCACTCAGTTGTTTTTCCAAATAAAGGGACTCCTACATACCCTCTAAGCTCTAGTTCATTTTTATCATCAAGCTCCATTTTTGCACTATAGGTCTTGCCAGTCTTAGGATCATAAATGCTTCCACCACTCCATTCATCATCGCCGTCAAACTTAAAGCCCCAAGTATTCTTCATTCCCAGGATGGGGCGCTTGCGTAGTTTTTCTTCAGGGTTTTCAGTATCAAACCTTTCTTTGACTTTTCCGGTATGGATATCCTTAATCCAGACAATCTCTCCGTAATAGGTATTGTCTTTATCTTTTTGAATGTGAATAACACCAGTCTTTTCCTCTGTTAACCAGTAGCCTAGGATATCGTCTGCTTTGACATGATCGTCAGCAAAAGCTCCAAAACTAAAAAAGAGAAGCGTACAAATCAGCGAGATTTTTTTTATTAGCATATGATACCTCCACAAATAATCCAGGACATGTAATATTAACTTCTGTTATCGCCTCACCTAAAACATCAAAGGCGATTATTCTGATTCCATCTTTCAGTAATTCACGAGCAGTTTGATCGCAACTCTCTTTGACACCTGGAGGCAGTTCAACCTTCTCATAGGCTGCCCCTTGAGCGATGTTGGTCAAGAACTCCCCGTCTTTAGGTCTTTTCATTATTGAACCGACCTCGTTGCCATCAAAGTAAACGGCGCGATACTCACCATCGTATACGGCCTTTAGAAAAGGTTGAGCTATAATCGCTCCGTGGTACTCTTCCACTTTATTGGTAAATTTTTGTATTAGCTTTTCATCTGAAATTGAGAATTTTTCAACACCAATTCCACTATAAAGATCTAAAGGTTTAAGTATAATTTCGTCATACCCCTGCTCTTTCAGCTCCTCAACGTATTGTTCAAACCCTTGCCTACTTGCTCCAACAAAGCTATCGACACTTTTTTTCTGTTTGAACGCTTCAATCTTGTCATTGCGTTTCATAATGCCAACTGGATTGTTAACAACATTACAACCTGAAGCAATAGATATAAAGTCGAGCATCCACAGATACCTGTGGTAACGCATATCGTATGGTGGATCTATACGCATATGGATTGTATCATTCCTAGAGACTTTGACTTCTTTTGCCTTTTTAAGACTAAATTGATCAATGTAATAACCGTCTTCTTTCATTTTCCCTTCAAAGTCATAGACCCGAAGTTTTGTTTCTTTAAGGTTATTTACATAAAAGTCTTCTTCAAATAACAGGTAAACCTCTTTATTCTGTTTTTGAAAAGAGATTGCGGCCATCAGACTAGAATCTTTTTTTATGTTAAGTTTCTCTATAGGATCAATAAATAAAATATGGGCCACTCTAAATCTCCTTAAATAGCTTTTTGCCAAAAGAACCTTCACTGCTTAAATGATTCTCTCTTTCGTTTACCAAGAATGCGAAAAAGGTCTTTAGATCTGGAAGGTTTTTATGTTTTCTCAGTTTTTGTATTCTACCTTGGCCGCTCTCATAGGTTAAAAATGCGGCAAACCTGGCGTTATTCCAAGTCTTCTTTAATGGCCAACAGTTAGAAACCTTTAACTCTTCACAAGTTTTGCTGATTTCAGGTCTAAAAAGTGTTTCGAGAAACTCCTCTCTTACACTTTTTGCATTGGATATGATTCTACCTTTATCCAAGTATTGAGCCTGCAGCTCCTTTGCTAACCCTGCAACTTTCCCTGTAAGGATTTTATCTTTTTTATGTTTCTCCCAATAAAGAGCCTTCTGTTGATCGCTATAATTAAAATATTCAAATACGAGTTCTCTGGAAAAGAATTGAGCTAAGTTTTCGTTAAGATCGACCTCATTTTTAATGAAAAATACCGTGTGAAATAACTCATGAAAAATCATCTCAGCGAGTTCAACTTCATTATACTCAAAGAAGGATGATAAAATATTATCGTCAAATATCCATTGGTTTAGCGTGGAGTAAGCATAAACTGGACGAGTATAAACTTCATAACCTTTATTTGTTAAATCCAAGGCAAAATTCTTTGCTTCCTTTTGACTAAAAAAACCTAAGTAAGGAAACTCTCCAACTATCGGGAAAGAATGTCTTAAAGCTTCTACTTTATCTACAGGAGAAGCAATTACCAAATAAGTTACTGCAGGACGGTCTAAAAAAGTGGTTTGAGAATAGATATTAGTAGGTTCTTTATCAAAGTAATCGTAGAAGAATTTTTTATAGGCCATAATCTGCTTTATCTTCTCTTTGTGTTTTTTATCAACTTTCTCATCGGCGAGAACTTCTTCATTGCTTCTGGCCTTCCACTCCAAAGCAACTTGCCCCACTCCCTGATCCACAATATAAGAAAGTTTTGCACACGAAACAAAGATACTGCACAAAACAAGAACCATAAACTTCATCAACTAACCTCATGTAAACAACAGAGAACCTACTGTCCTCTTTCTATATTCAAAAAATGTTAACTTAAAAGACCCAAGAAAATCCAGCTGAATATATAAGGTTGTCCTCCATCTTGGAAGTGTCAAAGTCAGGCATAACCGATTTTGCAGACAAAGAGAGTCCCATAAGTTTGGTGAGTCTAAATCTGAGCGATAATGTCACATAACCGGAATTGCTGGTTTCCTTGTCTCGCTCTAGAGATATTTCTTGATCGGTGCCATTATCATCAACCTTGTAAGTGGTTTCACCTGAGGTAATAAGTTGAGCGTAGCCTACTGAAATAGATGGAATAATTGTAGACTTTCTTGAAGCAAATGACTGTCTTAGTCCTGCACCTTGAACCTCTGTAACAACCAAGCTATCCACTTCTTTTATAGTAAAGGTTCCGTCGCTATTCGAGCTCTCTCTATCATCAACCAGTCTTTCGCTTGTGCGGGAGTAATTGAGTTCCAAGGCTGTGTATTCCCAAATAAACCAGCCCCAGTTTATTGACCAACCTTCTGTAGTTGTAACAGCCTGGCCTTGGTCTTCGTCTGATAACTCTGTGTCAGCTCCATCGATTTTTCGTTTAGAGAAGTTATAGTTAAGGCTCAAATCTACATAAGAGTAGGCAATGTCTGACATAAAAAACAATGTTAGTATTATAGCTAAGTGGCGCATAAACCCTCCAAATGCACTAAAATTTTAACATGCAGGGTTATGTGAAAAGTGTCAGAGGCAATTCCTACCTGGAATTACGCGTGTAAATGAAGACTGAAACGCAGGCCCAAACAGTTAACATTACTAGCTTTATCCATAGATCACGCTCAGTGAAGAAAACTGTATACCCGATTGCCAAGCTCAACAATGAAATTGCATAAAATTTCACTTTGGGCCGTATGGCCTTGTTCACTTCCCAATCATGGATCATAGGCCCAAACGTAGGTAGACCCAGCAGCCAGCGATGAAGTTTGGGCGAGCTTTTGGAAAAGAAAAAGCCGCTTAATAATAAAAATGGTGTTGTGGGGAGTATCGGCAGAAATGCGCCAACGACTCCCAGAAGGAGTGCAAAAATTCCAAGGACCATAAATAATGGCCTTAGAGTTGGCCTAATGAGCCCCTGGTCTTCTACCATAATCTTTTACTATCTCGCCTTGGCAACTCAAAGCAGTAGCACTTGTAACCTTTAGATCTACCCAGTGCCACTGATAATCCGCCTCTGGTCTTTCTCCCTCAAAGTGTACAATTCTGAAACAACTGGTTCTGCCTTTCCACTTGGCCTGACCTTTCATAAAGCCTTTTCCTTCAACAAGAACACGATAGGTTTTTCCAACCATTTCTTGCCTTACCTCGGCCTGTATTTCCAATTGATGTGCTTGAATTTCTCTTAGTCTTCTTCCTCTAACATCTTTGGTTAAAATGTCTTTCATTCTAGCGGCCTTAGTTCCTGGCCTTGAAGAAAAATTATAGGAATAGATGAAGTCGTACCTGGCCTTATCTAAGAGTCTTAGAGTTTCCCTATGTTCTTGTTCTGTTTCATTTGGAAAGCCAGCAATGATATCTGTACTTATTACGATATCAGGATTGGCCTCTCTTAACCTATCAAGTCTTTCTAAGTAGTGTTCAATCGAATACTGCCTTAGCATTCTTTGAAGTACGGTGTTAGAACCACTTTGCACTGGCAAATGTAAGTGATTTGCAAGTTTTTTACTCTTGCCGTGCACCTCTATTAATTCGTCTGAAATATCATAAGGATGGCTGGTGGTATATCTAATAAGCTCAAGGCCATCAATCTTCTCAAGCTCCATAATTAATTCAGCAAGTGATTCGCCGTTTTTCTTGCCAAAAGAGTTCACATTTTGTCCCAACAGAGTCACCTCTTGGACACCTTGATGAGCCACTAGTCTAGCTGTATCGTTTACGATTTCAGTGATTGTCCTAGACTTTTCTCTTCCTCTAGTAAAAGGAACAATGCAATAGGAACAAAACTTATCACAGCCTTTAATAATATTTACAAATGCCTGCGGAGAACCATGGGAAATTTTGGTCTCAATTGAATAGTTGTCGCTTCTATCCCAGCTTGTTACCGCAAACTTTTTATCACCGGCATAAGCTCTGTAAACAAGCTCTCCAACGCTGTCTATGACATCTGTTCCAAAAGCAAAGTCCAATTGAGGATACTTCTTTAAAAGCTCTTTAGATTCGGTCTGAGCAATACAGCCAGCAGCCGCAACCTTTACTTCTCTTTGTTTTTTCTGGTGTTTTGCGTTTCCAAGGTGGGAATAAAACTTCTGATTCGCTAGATCCCTAATCGCACAGGTATTAAAGATCATAAGATCAGCATCATCTTTGTCTTCTGTTAGGGAAAAGTTTAGGCCCTCTAAATGACTAACGATTCTTTCGGTGTCGTGATAATTCATCTGACAACCGTAGGTTTTAATCCAAACTTTCCTTGGAGGAAACTCAATATCGCCAACAACTTTGACGTTGGCGTCAACATTTACTTCTGTAGTGGACATAAGCATACCCTGTTTAATGGTTCTTATTGTGTCGCGCAAAAATAACAGAAGCGAAATTAGCTGTAAATGGTTAAATTATTCCTTTAATTACAGCAACATAGAATAGAAGGTTGAAAATAAAATGAAGAATAATTGGCTCCAGCACTCCTCCGGTTCTTATTCTTGCCTTCCCTATGATCCAGCCCATACAAAATGTATAGCCTAGTTGAATGTACACAAAAGCCGCAAACTCTTGAGGTAGATGCCACATGCCTGGAAGGTGGGAAATTGAAAATAAAACTGAACTTGCGAGAAGCCCAACATTTTTGGATTTAATTCTTTGAAGATAAAGTCCAAGAAGTGCATACCTAAACACGAACTCTTCAACAATAGGTGCCAGTATTAACAGTTGAATTATTGGGTGTTCGAGAAATTTGAATGGAACTTCAACGCCACTGTAGTTAAGTACAAAAAGTGACAGGCACCCTAGGGCCGTAATGGCCAAAATTCTAACCACCATTCCATTTAGGTTTGAGCCTTTTAATGGAACAGAAAAAGTTCCACCAACAACGACACAAAAGAGAATATCCCACAGGTAGGAAATAGAAATAGTAGAGTTAATTTGAAAAAGTTTCCATGGGAAGAACCACGCGACACCAAAGTAGATGAGAGTGGTGCCAATCGCAATAATTGAGTGTTTATTTGTCATTGGCCTAGGCTAGCTTTTTTAACTTGGCTTCGCAATAATTCAAAAACTCTTTTTTAAAGGTACTTGGATCAAGAATCTCAACATCAGCTCCAAGCTCATAAACCCATTGAAAAATTTCATCACTGGGTTCTACGGAAGCTGCCCATATATGCTCCCCTTCAGCATTGGTAACCATGCACTGATTGCCTAAATGGTGGTTTCTTAAATTTGAGTTAAAGTTTTCCTGTGAATAAACTTTTAAGACAAGTCTTACTTCCGATTCATCCACTGCCCTGATGCTGCTTAGAAAGTCTTCAACTTCTATTGAAGAGAACATCCTATTTCTACAAACTTCAATCTCTGAAGCACTCTGAACTCTTTCTACTTCAATATTTAGCAAGCAGTTGTCAATCGCACTCTCCCCCACAATGGATAGGGCCCCATCAATAAAAACAACTCGGTGGGGAAATACAACAAGACTTTGAACATTTGTAAGATTAATTTTTAAGCAGACTTCCTCTTCAATCGCTTCCTCAATAAACTCAACTAAATCTCCTCTGACGTTCAGCTCTTTAACAGGAGCTTCAAACACGATGCTCTCGAGGTCAAAGCTTTCACTTTCCAAGTCTTCTAAGGTTAAAACTTCATCTTGTTCTTGTGTGTAGTCTTTCATAAGTTCCATTAATTTTGTTCTTTGGTTCGGATTAGACAACGTTATTTGATCATCTTCAGTTATAGTTAACTCACAGTTGGCCTCATGAAGATAGTCAATGAAATTCAGCAATTCCTCTCTACTCAGCCCTGCTTCCTCACACACTTCACTCAGGCCTTTTTCCACGCTAAACTCAGTGAAATACTCTAAAATTTCGCACATTCTCTTATTACTCAACATTAACGGAGAACTCATAAAACCTCTCAATCATTCTTGACTAGACTTGTCGGCTTATTGTTATAATTCTTTAGTGATTTTTACTGATATCTCAGGCATAATTTATCTATGTTTGGTAAAAATGCTATGAAATATCCAGCACTTGTAGCCGGAGTTATAATGTTCGCACTCTTTCTTGCGGACCCTAAGACCAAGGTTTGGTGGAACTCTCTAGGTGACAGGTTCATCCCTAGTACATGCAAGGCACTAGTAGACAGGGTCTCTCCAAAGAGCCCCGAAAACTGGTCAATAGAGTGTCCTGGCACCTCAAGACTCGTACTTTCAGTAGAATCAGAGTTAGAGCCTTCAAATCCTGAGTTGAGAAAACTCATGTACCGATCAATGGCCAATACTTTAAAATCTTTTGCCGTCATGGCAAACCCTGAAACTCTTCAAAACCTCAAAGTTTTTGAAGTAGTTCTTAAAAATGATGATTTTTCAATTTTAGGAAAAACTGATGGCCAGGCATTGGCTAAACTGGGAAGAATTGATGGGGCCAATAAAATCGCCCAACACCTAAGACTAACTGTTAAGGTTAAAGAACAATTCAAATAGGTCCATATGCGGATCTTCGAAGACCTTTCCTTCTATACTATATGAGTAACAATGCAAAAAAAGCCTCTGTGCCTCGCTTGCACCGTATAAGGTATCACCAAGTATTGGAGTGCCCTCGGCTGCTAACTGAACTCTAATTTGATGTCTGTGCCCTTCTTTGAGTTTAACTTGAAGAAGAGTCAAGTTGTGCTCTTGATTGTGGTCAACTCTCTTGGCCTCTAGGCTTGCGGTAATCCCCTCTGAGTGAGATATATCCATTGCTTTTGCTTTTGAATTTTTTTCTCCGCCGTAAATTAGTTTATGAGTCAGAGATCTGCTGGCAAAGTTTCCTTCAACAACTGCATAATAAGTTTTTTCTTTAACAAGAGTTGAAAAACTCTCTCGCAGTTCCTTATGAAGAAAATCTCTCTTGCAGTAAATTAAAAGACCCGAAGTTTCATAGTCTAAGCGATACAACAATCCCCTATCATAATGACTAGGGTTCACTTTAAGAGTGGTGTCTTTCCACTTTGATCTTATAAAGCTTAAAACATTATTTGTGTCTGAGTACTTCAGAGGATGTGAGTGACATTTAAATGGTTTTGATAAAACTATGAATTCGCTTGTTTCATCTATTACCTTTACTTGGTGCTCGCAAACGGGATTAACTTTCAAAAAGTTTAGTGCATCCAAAGGTATATCCCTGCAATCCCCTTTTTCAATTGGTGCCTCCCAGTACTTCTTTTTTTCACCAAGTTTTTTTACCTGACTTTTAGTCACCGAACTGAAAGAGCTTATTGCTTCATATAGGTTTGGATGAGAATCAAGAAAACAGATACCGACCTTCATTATTGGGCCGGCACCTCACGGCCTTTGGATTTCAGATCGCGTTTGCGAAGGATGAACTCAACTTTTCTGTCTGATATTTCACCAGTCGAGCGAGTGTCACCATAAAAGACCGTTGTGATTTTTTCCGGACGAACTCCCCTTTTGATTAGGGCCTTGGTCACCTCTTGGGCCCTCAACGCACTCAATTCAAATGGTCCTTGATTTGGCTCTTTGGCATATACCTCGCCTTCTGCGGCGTAACCTTCAACAAACAATGTCCAATCATTGTCTCTCATAAGTTTAATAATCTTTTGAAAGACGGGGACGACGCTCGAGTTTGCCATGACAGTGCTTCCTTTCTCAAAGAGGATTTTGTCCTTAACTCGTATTTTTACACCTTCGGACATTTGCTGCATAGTCACGGACTCAGACAAACGGTAATCCTGCAAAGTTTTACGCATTTGTGAAATATCTTCGTCAGACTCTCTATTTATTTCGTGTTTATCCAAGATACCTTCAGTTGTTAGAAGGTCGATTGGAAACGGTTGAACTGGCTCTTGAGACTCAATCATTGTTGGAGCGTCATCGGGCGACTTCCCCAACTGAATTGTTTCCCCTATTTTCATCGCGTTTCCTGCGAATGCCTTTCTAATCGAGCCAGCAACGGACTCAAATTTAGAATCATCTTGCTTGCTCATTGCGTACAGAAGAACGAAGAATGTTAGAAGCAATGTTACCAGATCCGAGAAGGTTGCCATCCACGCGGGGGCACCCGGTGGTGGACATTCCTCGCACTTTGGCGGTTCTGGACATTCCATAGTGTCGTCGGCCATTACGCAGCTTCCTCTTCACCTTTTGATCTCTCGCCAGGAGGCAAGAAAGAATCAAGTTTTTCACGTATTACTCTTGGGTTTTCACCCGCCACAATCCCAAGAACTCCTGCGATGATAATATTCATCTTTAGTGCTTCGGACTCTGATCTAAATTTTAGTTTGTTTGCGATAGGAAGGGCAAAAACGTTTGCCAAAACCGCTCCATAAAAGGTTGTTAAAATCGCAACTGCCATTGACTTACCAAGCTCTTCAGGCCCCCCAGAGAGGTTCTGAAGCATGATTACCAGACCAATAAGAGTACCAATCATTCCAAATGCAGGTCCGTCATTTCCAACCTCAGTCATAATTGCAATACCAGTCTTATGTCTTTCAACCATTGAGTCGATTTCAAGTTGCAGAATAGATGTAATAACTTCAGGTGGACGATTGTCCGCCGCCAATGTTACGGCCTTTTTTAAGAAGGTATCTTCAACAGGAACCTTTTCAAGAGCAAAGACTGATTCTCTTCTTGCAGTTTCAGCAAGCTTTTGAATCTCTTCAATCATTCCCTTTGGGTCTGTTGGTGTGGTAAAGATTGACTTCATGTAAACAGGAACCAAAGTTTTGATTTGGTCCATTGGCCATTTAATAAAGACCGCCGATATAACCCCTCCCCCAACAACTAGAAGTGAAGGAGTATCAATAAAGGCTAGGATCGTTCCGCCCGATAAAATCGAGCCCACGATTGCGGCCATTGCTAAGACCAGTCCGACGATGGTTGCTATATCCATAGTTTATCCCATTGCAAAGTTTGCTAGTTCGTCTATAGGATCGGACTTACCAGGAATGAACTTTAAAAAAATTTAAAAAATTTAGCAACTTACAGGACTAAAGGGATCAACTTATGCACTAATTTTAATGGGAATGTCTTTTGTTAAGGCCTTTACCTCTTCTTCAAAACTACGTTTTATGACACCTTTGGCGGTCTTTTCTTCCACGATCTTGAAGAAGATATTATCTTCATAAGATATAGAGCACATTATCGTAAGTAAATGAGTCAGCTTTAAATTTAGCTCTTTAAGTTCAGAGTTTGATAAGGTGCTTGGAGCTGCAACTAAGTTTTTCATCCAATCCTTAATAGAGATCAGACTTCTAAGCTTTGAATCAAGAGCACGGCAGGTAAAAGACTCTACTAAACTCTCCTGGCGACATAGGAAATTTTCAAGCAATAGATACTCTTCTTTGCCAATTTTTTTAACAAATCGACTTTTCAAAGAAAACAATAAGGATTTGGCGGTATCAAGATACTCTAAAAAGGTTTCTAAGGATTTTAATTGATCGCTATCGCTCTCAAGAATGTCATTAATGATTACTTGCACCTTTGGATGGATAAGACCTGACTGCATCTCATCCCAAGCTTCACGTAGACATGGATAATTCACGAAGGCCTTAATCAGCGGCCTAATGTAAACCTCATTTAATTCGTTTATGACAGCGCTAATGTAATTTTCCAAACTTTCTTTTAGAAGTTCAGTTTTTTCCAGGTCTCTATACATGAAGGCCTTGTGCCTTGCTTGCTCGGCCACAATCAGAAAGTGTTGAGTACGCTTACTAAGAACCTCCCAGGACTGTTGATAAACGTTGTCCTGAAGCTCGCAATTTCTTATGAAATAGTCATAAGTAAGGTTTCTCTTCATCTCCAACCAACGAGGGTACTGATTGTATGTTTCCCCCTCTTTCTTTCCCAACGCGATAGTATGAGCGGTCACGAAAAGATTTTGGGTTTGCTGCGAAACAATTAAATCCTCCAAGGCCTGCCTGATATCCCCAGTGTCCCTTGCATGATTTGCCTTATATACAAAAAGATCACCCACCTCAAACCAAACATTGTATTTATGTGTGCTGTTCTGGAAGTCTTCTAAACATTGATTCTGCCTCTGTTTTATTTCATCAGGTTTAAAGATCCCATCAATACGCAAGATATGAATCGAGTCATAGTTTGACATTACCAGGTGAGTCTCCACTCCATTTTCAATCTGTGCTCGTATCTCTTGATAGACCTGATCTTTCAGGTGCCCAGCTCTTAAGTCCTTTTCCATAAATGGAACAAGTGAGCTTCCTTTGTTCTCTATCACCTCTTTTAATCTAAACATGAGATCATGGGCCTCTTTTTGATTCCAAGGTATAAAAATGTGCTTTCTGATGTTTTTTTGAAGGAGGGGATCTTTTGAAAAAGTGTAGATATTGGAGACTCTTTCAAAGACCTTGCACTGGGCCCATTTCATTGGAGCTCCTAGGACAAAGGTTAATGACTTAGATCTCCATACTAAGGCAGTGCACAATACCAAACAAGAACAATCGTGAATTTTTTAGGATAATTATTAAAAATTAAGGACTTAAAGGAAACAAACTCCCTACGAGTCTGCTTCCTCTAACATAGTGGCATCAATGTAGTTGACCATTGCTTTTCTCAACTCGTCCAAGCTGATCTTCTCGTCCGCCACGTCAGAACTAAAAAGTTCCTCTTTAATCATTTTCACTGGAAAGCCGGTCAAATTGGCCAAGGACTCCAAAGAAATCAATTCTTGGTCTTGGTTCGTTTTTTCCAACATGCTAAGCTCCTTGCTGTTGCTAAACCGAGCCTTTCCTTGGCCGGTTCCCCTCTCTTGAAACCAAGCATATCCGTATCAAAAAACTTATGTCAAACTTTCTTGATCAGATGTAAGTTTTTTTAATTTTTACTTCATATTTTTTGATTAAGTTACTGTTTTTATTTAGGTTTAAACCTTAAGAAGCTGAAGAAAGCTTTCCATTTTCGCATAGGTCTCATCGAACTCTGAGGCCTCATTACTACCAAGAGTGATTCCGCCACCTGAGCAGTACTTCATCTCTAAGCTGCCAAAGTCCAATTCACAGGAGCGTATATTTATTGATGCTGCCTTCATATTTTTATGAATTGCTACCGTGCTGCCACAATAAAATCCCCTATCGTAACCCTCTAGTGATTTTAAAATTTTCAATACGTTTCTTTTAGGAGCACCGGTAATACTTCCACCAGGAAAAAGACCTTTTATGACTTGCAAAAGGTTTAGACCTCTCATTGCGTGAGTTTTCACAATGGAAAATTGGTGAACAATACCTGGGACATTTAAGGCCTGTTTTTTGGCACATATGATTGATGGCGAAAGTTGAATCCGGGTGAGGTCATTTCTTACAAGGTCAGTAATCATAAAAAGCTCGGCCTCATTCTTCTTGCAACTCTTGAGCTTTTGCCATGCTTTATTTCTATCTCCATTACTAAGCACCGCTTCGGTCCCTTTTATCGGCATAGAGTAGATTGTTGGTGTGGGAGAACGTTTAAATTGAAATAAGCATTCTGGTGAGTTCGAAAGAAAAAGTTGATTTAACTCGCTAACAAAAGTGCAGTGGGCAAATGCACCTATTTTATTCTTATTCTTCCAAACCTTTCCTATAAAGTCCTCTGGTGAGAAAGACTGTGAGAACTTAAAGAAAAATGGAGAGGTTAGATTAAACTGATAGCAATCCCCATTAAGAAGCTTCTCTCTTCCCTTCCTAAATTGTTGTTTATACTTTTTAAAAGAAGGATACTGAACAGGCTCAGGCGTTGGCACCTCGCCAGATTTCGGTAAGTCAAACATGGCACTGTTTTGATAAACAAACTCCATGGCCAAAGGAATATTCTCCTTGGCCAACTCCTCGCAGTTCTCAACTATGTAGCCTACTTCATAAAATAGATGAAAGACATGTGCGTTATCAAAGTTGTTAAAGAGTTTAATATCCTCCAAGCGACTTAGAAAGTCTTGAACCTCTATGTTCTCTCTAGTTCCAGTAAGGAGATTGATTCGGAAACTTTTATATATAATGTATGCACTTGTCGGGGCGCTAAACTTTACAAAGCGCCCCTTGTCCTGAAGGTAAAAAAGACTATATGTTTGGCTATTGACCTTGGTCATTTGGATTAAATTGCAACTCAGCAAACTTCGTTTGTGCCGCAATCCATGCTGTTTTCACGGTCCCTGGTTCTCCGGCCCTGTTCTTTGCAACGATAATCTCGGCAACGCCTTTTTCAGCAGTATTCTCGTCGTAGTAATCTTCCCTATGAATAAGCATAACAACGTCGGCATCTTGCTCTATGGAGCCAGATTCTCTCAAGTCTTGAAGTTGAGGACGTCTATCGGTTCTTGAGGTGGCGGAACGGTTAAGCTGAGACAATGCCATAATTGGACATCCCAACTCCTTTGCAAGCTCCTTAATCCCTCTCGAAATTTCAGCAATTTCTTGTTCTCTAGAGCTCTTTTTCACATGGGGCTGCATCAGCTGCAAGTAGTCGATAACAATCATCCCCATGCCCTGATCAGCTTTAATTTTTCTACACTGCGACTTCATATCCAACAAAGTGGTAGCAGAGTTATCGTTTATATAAATTGGAAGCTTAGATATGTTTTGAACGGCATGCCCTAAATTTCTAAGATCCATTTCATTATAATCATTTGTTCTAATTTTTCTTGAGTCAATATTTGCCTCAGAACTTAAGATCCTTCCACTTAATTCCGGAGCTAACATCTCGTATGAATAAAGCATGACGGGAAGATTGTGTGCTTTACATGCATTCATAGCAATATTTAAAGCAAGGGCAGTCTTTCCCATACCAGGCCTTGCAGCAACAATAATCATTTGTCCTGGCTGCATTCCTAATAGTCTTGTATCTAAAGATTGAAAACCTGTTGATAGGCCGAGGATCTCTCCTTCCTCTCTTTTACCTTTCTCAAGTTGGCGCAAGTTTTCCTTCAAGGCCTCCTTTAAAGTAACAACTGTGTTTTTCTTGGACTGTGCCGCCAAGTTAAAGAAACTCGACTCAACCTCGTCAATAAACTCCTCTACATCTCCGACAAAGTTTACACCTTGATCAGTTATCTTCATTGAAGTTCTAACGATATCCCGCAGGATTGATTTGTTTTTAATTATTTTGGCATAGTGATAAATATTCGCAGATGAAGCAGTGTCCTCAATTAGATCAACCATCGCACTTTGTCCGCCAACAGCTTCAAGCTTGCCCATATCTGTAAGCTTTGAGCAAATACTGACTAGATCAAAAGGCTTACTGTCAATTGACAACTCTCTAATTCCCTTAAAGATAATTCCATATTGAGGATGGTAAAAGTCTGTATCGATAAGTCCTACATCGGTGACCTCATCAAAAGATCTGTTATCCACCAATAGACAACCCAAGAAAGCTCTTTCGGCCATTAGGTCGTGAGGCAACTCTCTTCCTTCTCTAGACATACTTCTCCTTAAAGTGAACACTTAAAATACAAAAGGGGGACCTCTGCGAAGTCCCCCTTAGGTTTGTTTTGACTAAAATTACGCTTCAGTTTCTTCAGCGTTTTCTTGAGCTTCAGTGCCTTCAGCTTTCGCTTCTTCGCCTTCTTTAGCTCCTTTTCTGCCAGCTTTTTTAGCAGCGGCTTCCTGCTTTTTCTTCTCTTCTTCAACTTGCTTAGGATCCATTTCAACTTTAACTTTGAAAGTAGCATCTACGCCTTGGAAAAGCTGAGCTTTAACTTCAAAATCACCCAAAGTCTTAATTGGATCGTCAACGTTGATAAGTCTTTTTTCTACAACAACACCTTGTTTTTCTAATTCTTTAGAAAGCTCAGTGCTTGTAACTGTACCAAAAAGTCTACCGTTCCCACCAACTTTCTTAGTAACTGTAATAGTCTTTCCATTAAGTTGTTTTGCAAGGTCAGTAGCAGCTTTCTTTTCTTCTTCAACTTTCTTAGAAAGCATTTTTTGGTAATCTTCCATTTGCTTAGTATTACCTTCGTCAGCAAGAAGGGCTAGCTTATTAGGAATCAAATAGTTTCTGGCATAACCTTGAGATACGTTTACTACCTCACCTACGTTGCCAAGAGTCTTAACTCTATCAGTAAGTATAACTTTCATTTTATTCTCCTTGATCTTTTCTTTTCATAAATTTTCTGAAGTTGACAAACATGTCAAACAATCCAAACAAGGCCAACACTTGAGCGGCCATCATAACAGTTAGAATAACCAAAATAGTTCTTAGAAAACCGCCTATTCTTAAAAAGTTCAAGAAAGATAAATAAAGACCAAAACCTTGGAAAAAATAGAAAACTCCCAGGCCCATAAGCATCGTCATTCCGATGGCCGGAGCATTGGAGTGAAAATCTTCTCCAAACACGGTTAATGTTAACGCTGCAATCACCCCCCAGATCAAAAAGTCTGGATTTTTAAAATGAAGAAGATCATAATCGGTGTATGGTAACTTTGCACCTAGCATAGTTCTTTTACTTTTCAGTAATAGAAATAAGTTAGCCCATACAATTAAAAAAGAACCAATCAGTAAATATCCTGGTGCTTCCTTAATTATATCTTCAGCCATTTTTTCAGGTTTTTGCAACATGGCCAACATTTTAAACGCGTCATCAGTTGGTTTGTCTTTTAACTCTTTTTCAAACTGCCCTTTATTCTTTTGAATCTCTTGGCTCAGATACTCTTTAGGACTCATTTCAATGGAATTAAATGTTGCAAAGAACAAGCCTGCCACTAATGCAACGATCAAGCTTCCGCCGACCAAAATTCCTTTAATTGGCCTAACATTTCTCAGGACCAGTTCCGCGCCAATCACAGTAACAATAATGCTACAGGTGTAAGTCGCGAACATAATAGGATTTCGCAAAATAAAAAACGAGATTACAAAGCTTGCAATCCAAGCGATTACCATGGCGCTATATCCTTTCGCCCTTCCATAAATTACTGTTGCCAAAGCTACAGGAAAGGAAGTGAAAATAGACATAATCATACTCAAACACAACAGGAGCGACGCAAGGGTTAAAACCGCCAAGCGTTTAAGGCTGTCATGCTGGGATTGAGTGTCTCGCCCTAGAACCATATCAATTATCTAGCAGTCTGGTTGGACATGTAGCTAATAAGACCCATACATCTACCACGCTTAATAGCAGTAGTAGCCATTCTTTGGAACTTAGGTCTTAGACCAGTAACACGAGCTGGAGAAATCTTTCCAAATTCGTTTACAAGCCAAGCGTAAGAAGAAGGATCTTTCCAATCTGGTTGAGTTTTCTTAGCTGAGAAGTAGCAAGACTTTCTCTTTTGAAACATCTTCTTTTCTTTTTCAGCATCTCTACCAGCTTCGTCTTTACTTCCGTGGTTAGGGTTGCTGTAGGCCTTAACAATGCTTTCTTGGTCGCTGTCTTCTCCAAGTCTAACAAAGATAAATTTCTCAACTTCTTCGTTAATGTTAAAACGTCTCTCGATCTCTTTGTTAGTTTGAGAGTCAGTTTTGTACATTACATAAAAGTAGTTACCTTTAGTGTGACCTTTTGAAGTTGGTTGAGCGTAAGTTTTTACACCCCAATGGTCTTCTAGTAGAATTTCACCTTTGTTCTCTTCTACTACTTCTTTAACGATAGACGCCACTTTTTGGATGGCCTCTTCATTTGCCTCTGGACGAAGCGCGTAGGCTGTCTCATAAATCATACAATTCCTCCTGGGTTTATATTTAAGCCCAAAGCATTTTACTTTGAGCGAGTAAATTGTTTTTAAATGTCAGCACAATTTAGCGCAAGGCAAGTTAAAAGGAAAGAGATTATAACGCTTTACACAGTGCCCAAACCTCTGTTTTTTAAAGAAATTGAATAAACTATTCTAGTTTTCTTTCCTTCCTTATCCTTAAGGTTTCAACTACAATCAACCCTTCATGAAGTACTTATTGAGTTTTATATTGCTACACGGGATAAGAATATTCGCAAAAATATTCTATCGCTTTAAGATAAACTGGTTAACCGGCAGTCAAGCAGACTGGGACGAGATACGCTACGTGGTTTTTCTAAACCACACCTCTCTTTTTGAGCCTCTCTACTTGGGAGCCGCCCCTAGTTGGTTCGTAACCAAACTTTCAAAGAAAATGGTGGCCCCAGCCGCCGACAAGACTTTAAATAGGCCAATTGTTGGAAAGTTCTGGAAACTTCTCTTTCCTGGGATCATCTCTATTTCGAGAAAAATGGATGCAACCTGGAGACAGTTCATGCAGGCCTTAGAGAATAAATCCATTATTATCATCGCGGCCGAAGGTCGAATGAAAAGGGCCAATGGTCTAGATGCAAATGGTCGCCCAATGACTGTTAGAAGTGGAGTTGCTGACATACTTGATCAATTAGATGGAGGTAAAATGCTAGTGGCCTATAGTGGAGGTCTTCACCACATTCAAATTCCAGGTCAAAAGATTCCCAGATTATTTAAAACAATGAAGCTTAACTTCGATATTTTGGATATTTCAGATTATAAGAATAGTTTCCCCGTTGAGGGTATTCAGTGGAAGCGGGCAGTTGTAAGAGATATGCAGGAGAGACTCGAAACCAGGTGTCCAAAGATTTAAGGCTCACATTCAACGTGAATTTGTTTGATGATACAATTAAGGTCTAACTCAGAACTAACATCTCTGTCGTAAATAGAGCGCAGACTCCCCTTCCCCATTTCATGTGGTAAGTTAAGCTCGAGAATAAACTCATTTTCATCAATTGTTTGTTTAAATTTAAAAACAGCACCTGACTCGGTACTAGTTAAAGTTCCATCGTAAACCGTAGCACCATAGCGTGACTCTTTTACGAGTGTGGCAGGGGGAGTTGGGTTTTCCTGACAGTAAACTTTAGGATTGAAAAACACTCGAACGGCAACTTCCCCAAAGTTATTAGTACAGGAGTAGATTTCTTCCTTAATGGTTTTGCCCATTAGACTGCCGGAAATAAATGTAAGCATTATTAAAAGTTTGATCATCGATCGCAGAATACGGCCTTTTTGATGTAAGAGAAAGTGGTGTTGAATATATTTCCACCAAATGGGACTAAAAGAATGTTTTAATTCTCAATAATTGAGTAATCGTCTAACAGGTAGAATTCCGTATCATCTTTGGCAAATTTTTCAAGCTCAGGCTTTAAAATCTTATGATCCTCCCCCCTTCTTTGAAGCCTCTTAAATCCAGCAATAAGAGGTTCTAAAAGGTGGGCATGTTCTTTCTTTACAATTAGCCCCGCGTGGTCTTCGTAAGAGGGCTGCTTCCTAGTAACAATATAATTTTTCCTTTGGTCCACTTCCTTCGAAATAAAATGCCGCATAGTCAGTTCTACGGCCTGAATTCCATCAATTCTGTCGGCCAGAAGCATTTTTATTCCAGCAGGATAATTCACCATCTCAGTCGGAATGTAACCCTTGCCCTTCAAAAGGTTTTTAATTTTATAAAGCCCTCTTTCATAAGCTATTTTCTTTAAGACTTTCTTATCTTTCATTCCAAAGATATTGGATTTAACTTTTGTAATCGGAAGCATTCTATATTCGCCGGGAGGAATAACCCTCATAGTGGCTAGAATGAGAGACTCTGATTCGAGAAATTTTTTAAATGCCCTCTTAACTGGATAGAATTGAATTTTTATATCTACTCCAGAACCCTCCATTGCTGCGTGAATAAATCTTGGTGCCATTCCTTGATCTTCTCTTGCAGCTTCCATGTATGGTGGATACTCAACGGAGATAATGTTAATTTCCTTTGAGAGCAGAGTGCTAGATAAAAGAATGGCCAGAAGACTAATCTTCATGGGCAAAAATCTCATACTGCTCAATGTGGTATGAGTTGTCGGCTCTTATAACCAACTGGGCCCCATAGTTTTCTTCTATGGCCTCTATTATTTCAAAGTCTTCACTAGTTAGTTGTGCACTAACTTCAGGGTGTGCAAAAACGCTCACACGAGCGCCATTTGAACGCTTCACCGTTTTAGTAATTTCTCTTAAGACCTCATAGCAAACAGTGGTGACACTTTTAACCCTTCCGGTTCCTTCACAGTATGGACATGGCTCGCACATAACTCTGGTCAATGTGTCTCTAGTTCTCTTTCTAGTCATTTCAACAAGACCAAACCCTGAAATCGGTAGAACATTTGTTTTTGCTCTGTCTTTTTTCAGTGCTTCAAGAAGCGAGGTAAAAACCATTTCTCTGTGTTCTTCCCTTTCCATGTCAATAAAGTCGATAATGATAATACCACCACAGTTTCTCACTCGGAGCTGGTAAGCAATCTCTTTTACGGCCTCAAGATTTGTTCGAAGAATTGTTTCTTCAAGAGTCTTTCTTCCAACATACTTTCCAGTATTAACGTCTATGGATACAAGGGCCTCTGTTTGATCAATATTAATTGAGCCCCCAGACTTCAAGTAAACTTTATTTGAAATTGCCCTTTCAATCTCAATGTCCACACCATAGTGCTCAAAAACAGGTATGTCCTGCTCGTAGAAAGAGACCTTTCCCTTCATATTTGGAAGATATTTTGAAACAAATTTATCAACTTGTTTTTGTACGGATTTAGAATCAACTACAATAGAATCAACATCTTCATCAGTAATATCTCTCAAGGCACGTTGAATAAAGTTTAAATCTCTGTGAGCTTCATACGGAGCTTTTTGCTTTTCAAGCTTCTTCTGCACGTCTTTCCAAATTTTAACCAACAGGGAATAATCAGACTTTAGGGTTTTATGTGATTGTCCTTCAGCAACGGTCCTTGCAATGATTCCTTTGCCTTCTGGTTTAATAGACTCCAAGATCCCTTTTAGCCTATCACGCTCTTCATCGCTTTCAATTCTTCTTGAAACGCCAACATGCTCTATGAATGGCATGAAAACGATATGCCTTCCCGCCAATGTGATATGTCTTGTTACTCGTGGACCTTTAGTTGATATTGGCTCTTTTGCAATCTGTACCAAAATTTCATCACCCTCTTTTAGAAAGTCTTGAATCTTGATATCAGGTCGATACTTCATATCAACAGTTTCGGAGAGAGAGCTCAATTCGTCAGGAATTGTTTTGGAAAGGCTTGCTCTTGCCTCCTCCTTCTCCTTCTCTTCAATTCTTTTTGCCATTTCCCTTTGTTCATCGAGAGTTGGAATATACGCATCATCAACATATAAAAATGCCGCCCTCTCAAAGCCAATATCTACAAACGCAGACTGCATTCCAGGAAGAACTCTTAGAACCCTACCCAAGTAGATGTTTCCTACACTTGGCTTGTCTTTTAATGTTGAGCTTCTATCAATAAGGAAGTCGAGCATTTCCCCGCTCTCAATGAGGGCAACCCGACTCTCATTGTGAGTCTGGTTGATAACTAATTCTTTTGCCATTTTTAATACCTTAAACTTTAAACTTAAATCTATACAAGTTTACACCCTAACAGATTTAATAGAAAGATATTTGCGGGCACCAGGGCCCGCTGCAGGTTGGCAAAAGCTTTGATTTTATTAAGGTTATTATATAAGAAGGCCTGCAATGCACGCAGTCATGAAGCATGCAAGAGTTCCACCGATCAATGCCTTGATTCCCAAGCGGGCAAGGTCATGTCTTCTTCGCGGTGCAATCCCTCCAATACCGCCAAGTTGAATTGCTATAGAGGAAAAGTTTGCAAAGCCACACAGTGCATAAGTTGCAATTGTTGTAGATCTTGGACTGACTGCAGCATTTTTAATCGCAGTTTGTAAGTCTAGATAAGCAACGAATTCATTAACAACCGTTTTCTTCCCTAGCATGATTCCCACTCTTACACATTCATCCCAAGGTATTCCAAGTAGAAATGCAAATGGAGCAAAAGCATACCCAAGTAAAAATTCAAAGCTGAGTTCTGGGTGGCCAAACCATCCTCCGACGAACCCAAGGATCCCGTTGAGCATTGCGATTAAAGCTATAAATGCAAGTAACATAGCTCCAACATTTAGTGCCAAAGTCAATCCCTCGCCTGCTCCGTTCGCAGCAGCGTCTATAACATTGGCGTTTGTCTGTGGAAGATTTATATCTACAACACCAGCAGTGGTCGACTCTTCAGTTTCTGGAATCATAAGCTTTGCGATTGCCAAAGCCGCAGGAGCGGACATAACTGAAGCTGCCAAAAGGTGGCCTGCATCAATCCCCATCCCAACGTATGCAGCCAAAACACCACCAGCGACAGTGGCCATGCCACCAGTCATAAGTGCCATTAGCTCAGAGTTTGTCATTTTGTCCACGAAAGGTTTAATTACGAGAGGAGCCTCTGTTTGCCCTGCAAATATGTTTGCAGCAGCAGCTAGTGATTCTGCACCCGAGGTTCCCATAAATTTCATCATGATCTTTGCAGTCCACTCTACCAGTTTCTGCATTATCCCTATGTGATAAAGAACGCTCATTAGTGAGCTCATAAATATAATTGTTGGTAGAACCATAAAGGCAAAAACGAAACCAAATTTTGATGGATCTGAAAGTCCACCAAAAACGAAAGAAGATCCTTCATTTGTGAAGGCCAGAACATTATTAAATCCTTCCTTGATTAAGGCAAAGAACTGTCGTCCAAATGGTGTTTTTAGGATAAGGAGTCCAAAAATGGCCTGTAAGGCAACACCCATTAACACCGTTTTCCACTTGATATGCTTTCTAGATGTGCTCATGGCATAAGCAATGCCAACCATTGTAATCAGTCCTACTAAGGACATAATCCTTTCCATTAAATTCCCCTTCCACAAAGATTAATCAAAACCTAGATATTACTTTAGGAGAACTATTTCAAGGCAAGAATAAAGTTTTTAGTATCTGAATGAGTAGGTTATGCCAAAGGGCGTCAACTCGCTCTTTCTGGATTCAACAATATTTTCATTGTGCCATTCAACTCTAGCATAAGATCCAAAGTTGCTTTCAGCTTCGTAACTCGCTTCTGGCTCGCCATATAACATGTCTCTACTCTTATTTGCCTGAGAAAAAGCTACATAGCCTACACCAGCAATAATACCCAGAGATGCGCCAACAAGAATGTTTTTAGTATGATCTTTTGGCTCGTCAACAAAGGACAGTGTGGAAAGTCCTAAAATTGCTCCGGCCAACCCTCCTCCAACAACGACAAGAAGGTCATTTTTTGATTCACTAACCAGTTCATCTACATCACCCTGGTTCTGAGCAAAGGCATTGAAGTTAAGACTAAATAATAATGATAGAGATAATAATATTCTAAAAAAATTGCCCATTAATCCTCCGATTCAAGGCGCGTGACTTTCTATGATTGCAAGTATAGTTAATTTATCATAAATTTTGCTTTCAAATAATGCAACAAAACCGGAATTAAAATGCAATATTATTCGATGTACGAAATCTTAGATAAGAAGAAGAATGGACATGAGCTTTCAAAAGATGAGCTCAAGTGGGTCATTGACTCACTGATGAACAATTCAATTCATGAGTACCAAATGACAGCCCTACTAATGGCAATGTTTATCAAGGGACTTAATAAAAAAGAAACAGCTTGGCTAACAGACGCCATGCTCTATTCGGGAAAGACTTTAACCTTTGATGGTAAAAATGTTGTCGACAAACATTCAACAGGCGGTGTTGGCGACAAGGCATCCTTTATTTTGGCTCCAATCGCAGCAGCTTGTGGTGTAAAAGTACCAATGATAGCCGGAAGAGGTCTTGGCCATACAGGTGGAACAATAGACAAAGTAGAGTCAATTCCAGGCTTTAAAACAAACTTGCCACTTAGTGAGTTCAAAAGACTGCTTGACGAGAAAGGCGTTGCTCTAATTGGACAAACAAAAGAAATCGCTCCAGCAGATAAAATTATTTACTCTTTAAGAGACGTCACTGCCACGGTTGACTCAATTCCTTTAATCACAGCAAGTATCATGAGTAAAAAACTTGCCGAAGGTGCGAATGGAATTGTTATGGATATAAAGCTTGGCTCTGGAGCATTCATGAAGAATAAGACAGAGGCCAGAAAACTTGCAAAGTCTATTCTTGAGACTGCAAAACGATTTGATAGAAAAGCAGTTGCCCTGATCACAAATATGTCTCAACCACTTGGCAATAAAGTCGGAAATGCAATGGAAATTGTTGAAAGTGTTCAGACTCTAAAGAATGAAGGTCCTAAAGATCTGGCAGATCTTTCACTGGCCTTAGCTGCAAATATGATCCACGTCGGCGGTGTTGAATCAAGCTACTCAAAATCCCTAAAGGCTGCAAAAAAAGCCCTTAATAGTGGGGATGCCTATCGCTGCTTCTTAGATATCGTTAAAGAACAAGGCGGGGATGTTTCTTATCTCAAGGACCTATCAAAGCTTCCACAAACTAAAATCACCAGAGAGATCAAAGCTCCTAAGGCAGGTTATATTAAGAGTTTGAAAACCGATGAGATTGGGCTTCTTTTGACAGAACTTGGTGGAGGCAGAAAAAAGAAAACAGACAAAGTAGACTTTGCTGTTGGATTTGATTTTCACAAAAAAGTCGGAGAAAGGGTTAAAGAGGGTGATACAATCTTTACAGTTCACCACCATAGAAACCAATCATCTACGGTTGACCAAATTGAACAAAGATTCTTTAAGGATGTACTTAAAGTTGCAAAGGACAAAGTAGAAAAACCATCAATAATTATTGAAAAGATAGAACAATAAAAAAGAGAAGAACATGTTTAAGAAACTACAAGAAGCAAGTGACTACATAAGATCAATCAATAATACTAAGCCAAAAATTGGTATTGTCCTAGGTTCTGGCCTGGGTGTATATGTTGATCGAATCGAAAATAAAACTGTAATTCCTTATAAAGATATTCCCCACTTTCATGAAACAAGTGTTGAGGGACATGATGGCAAACTGATCTTGGGCCAAACCCAAGGTGTTGATGTTGCCGTTTTTCAGGGTCGTTTTCACGTTTATGAAGGACATGATTTGGAAGATGTAGTTCTCCCAGTTAGAACATTGTCATTCTTAGGAGCTGACTACTTACTATTAACTAATGCCAGTGGGGGCATTAACGAGAGTTATAGACCTGGAGAACTCGTCATTATAAAAGACCATATTAATATGACAGGGAAGAACCCATTAGTTGGTCCAAATATCTCAGAATTGGGACCAAGGTTTCCTGACATGACTCAGGCATATGACCTTGAGCTGCAAGACTTGATTCAAGAAAGTGCCAAGAAGATAGACATAGATATTAAGCGTGGAATTTACGCAGGTGTCTTGGGTCCAACTTACGAAACTCCAGCAGAGATCGGAATGCTTAAGGCCATCGGAGGAGATTTAGTCGGAATGAGTACCGTTCCGGAGGCAATTGCTGCAAACCATCTAGGTCTTAGAGTTGCCGGGATTAGCTGTGTTACTAATATGGCTGCTGGTATTGGCGGTGAAAAGCTAAAGCACGAGGATGTGAAAATCGTTGCTCAACAAGCAATGCAAAAATTTTCCGACTTGGTGAACGAGACAGTTGCCGCGATTGGGAAGCTATAATTTATGAATAAAATAGACTCTACAGAATTGTTGAAAGGTCTAAGCTTCTGTGTAATCGACTTGGAAACGACAGGTGGCAACCATGAAAATGATCAGATCATTGAAATTGGAATGGTTCGCGTATCAGGACTTGAAGTCTGCGACGAAAAGAACTTTCTAATAGATCCCGAGATGCGCATTCCAGATTTTATCCAAAAACTAACATCGATTAGACAGAAAGATGTGGAAGGCTGTCCCAAGATCGAAGAAGTCATTGAGGAGATAATTGATTTTATTGGCGACGACATCATCGTCGCTCACAA
>Ga0208568_1000190_pt1 | contig 26616 bp, 23 predicted proteins | sample DeeseametaMP2969_FD_184165 | JGI IMG/M metagenome (GOLD analysis project Ga0208568, IMG submission 184165) | Marine microbial communities from the Deep Atlantic Ocean - MP2969 (SPAdes) | ecosystem: Environmental > Aquatic > Marine > Oceanic | place: South of Funchal, North Atlantic Ocean... | reverse complement strand
CCTTGGTAGATTATTTAGGATTGGTTGGAACACTACCACCACCAGGGTCTATGGATTGTTGTGATGTTGAACTTCTGGGAATATTTACATATTGTTCAAAATTTGGCATAAGCTCGCCATTGTTCATGTTGTATTTTCTAAGAATTGTATAAACAACTAAATCAGCTTTGTAAACGGCATAGCCTTTAAATTCACCACTTTGCATGACAGCATTGGTACGCAAATCTTCTGCAAGTTCTACATAATTCACAGTCGTATATATTGTTTTAATTTGGTATGTTTCTGAAGTATTTATACGTTTTAGTCTTGAAGATGTGGTGTTTGATGGTAGGGAGCCCTGAAGGAGTCTCGTTTTTTCTGTGTAAGCTTTACTGTCACTAATTACGAAATACTTAAATCCATTTTCCAAGGCAACTTCGGCTGACCTGAGTAAGGTCAGATCCATGATTTTTTCTTTTTGATTTACTGGATCACTGTGCCATTTATTGCCGTCGTAACCTATTGTAAATCTGTTAGCTGTGGTTTCAATTTGTTCATCCCAGTATCCTCCTGAATCACCTAACGGTCGGTAACCGGTTGTACAGGAAACAAGAAAAATAGGGAGACATATAACAACAATTGCTTTAAACCAGTCCATGGAGAGTCCTCTTCTTAACTTTGGGTTTTTATAATAACAAAAAAATATTCCATGTATGAAACAATGTTTGTTTGTGTCTAGTTAAATGGCAAGATAGTCTTAATTCATGGATAAATCATAATTAAAAAATGCAAATGTTTTTACAGATTCTATCGATACTGATTCCAGTACTCTTTGCCATTACACTCCATGAAGTAGGACATGGCTGGGCAGCAAAGCAATTTGGCGACAGGACAGCTGAAATTCAAGGTCGTTTAACGTTAAATCCCATTGCCCATGTGGATCCCATAGGGACTGTTTTGTTACCTGGTTTTTTACTTTTTCTAGCATTTTCGGGTAGTGGTGGTTTGATTTTTGGCTGGGCAAAACCTGTGCCTATCAATCCAATGAATCTAAGAAATCCTAAACGTGATATGTTTTTTGTGGCTATCGCCGGACCAGCTGCAAACCTTTTAATGACTTGTTTTTGGTCGGTCTTTTTCACAGTTAGTGTTTATCTATTTGGAGATCAACATTACCTTTATCCTTATTTGGAAAACATGGCATATTGGGGCGTTAGGATCAACCTTTTGTTAATGGTGTTTAATTTATTACCCATTCCGCCTCTGGATGGTGGCAGGGTCCTTAGAAGTATAGTCAACGAAAAGATTGGACGGACTATTGATCTAATCGAGCCCTATGGATTTTTTATCGTGGTGGGACTACTTTTTCTTGGTGCTTTACAGCCCATTTTTAAAATTGTTCAGTCCATAGCAACCATTTTTATTTGATTTGGAAACATTTAGAAGTTATTTTCTTGCGTGGTAATCTTAATTTTAAGGAATTTTTATGGGACCTCTAAAAGGCTTACAAATAATTGAAATGGCAGGAATTGGGCCAGCCCCTTTCTGCGGTATGGTTCTTTCTGATCTGGGAGCAAATGTGATCAGGGTAGACCGTGTGACTTCTGCTGGGTCAGTCTCAAGACAGGAAGCCAGCAACAGAGGCAAGAAATCAATTGCTGTGGACTTAAAAACAACTAAAGGAATTGAAGTTGTGTTAAATCTAGTTGAAGCATCCGATGCTCTTTTTGAGGGTTTCAGACCAGGGGTAATGGAAAAATTGGGCTTGGGACCGGATGTCTGTCTGCAAAAGAATAAAAAAATCGTTTTTGGGAGGATGACTGGCTGGGGACAAGAAGGACCGTTGGCTTTTGCTGCAGGCCACGATATTAATTACATTTCTCTTTCAGGTGTTTTAGCTACAATCGGCAGACCCGGAGCCCCTCCTGTTCCTCCGTTAAATTTGATAGGGGATTATGGTGGTGGCGGTATGCTGCTTGCATTGGGCCTGGTAGCTGCTTTATTTGAAACCAAAAGCTCAGGAAAAGGTCAGGTTATAGATGCAGCGATGGTTGATGGCTCTGCACTTTTAATGACCATGATTTACACCATGAGAGGAATGGGCTTATGGAAAGATTCCTTGGGCAGTAATTTTCTTGATGGCGGTGCACACTTTTACGACACTTATGAATGCAAAGACGGAAAATATATTTCAATAGCATCAATTGAGCCAAAGTTTTATCAACTGCTGCGTGAAATCACTCCACTGGAAGATTCAATCTTTGATGACCAATTATCCAGGGAATCGTGGCCAGAGCAGAAAAAAGCTCTGAAAGAAATTTTTCTGAAGAAAATACAACAGGAATGGTGTGACTTGATGGAGGGTACCGACATATGCTTTGCTCCGGTATTAAACATGGCAGAGGCTCCAGAGCACCCACACAACAAGGCAAGGGATACATTTATAGAATTGGAAGGAATTGTTCAGCCGGCACCGGCCCCAAGGTTCTCAAGAACAGTACCCGAGGTCTACCCTGCTCCTGCCTATGTCGGTGAACACACGGAAGAAGTCCTAAAGAGCATCGGTATGCAGGATTCAGATATTGAGGACTTAAAGGCATCAGGCGAAGTTGCATGACTGTCAGTATTATTCAACGATGCAAAAATTAATTATCCTAATTTTATTCCTATCTTCGGCTGGCCTTGCTGATGAGAAGAGGCTTTCGATCGCTGTGGATATTCCACAATACGTGCAACGCAGTGAACACAATTCGCTGAATTACAACAGCCGGGTTCGGTTTTTGGTTTTACACTACACTTCATCAAATTGGCAAAGATCGCTGGAGTTGTTAACTTTGCCAGAATACGAAGTCAGTGCCCATTATCTCATTCCTGAATCTTTTGATGATACTTACAATGAACAAGACTTGGCTGTTTACCAATTGGTGGATGAAAACGACCGTGCATGGCATGCCGGTAAGAGCCAATGGGAGGACCGAGAAAATATTAACGATCAGTCCATTGGCATTGAATTGGTCAACAACAGTGCATGTTATTATCAAGATGACAATGAAACACTCGATTTTACCGATGATTACCTGTGTTCGTTTCGAGACTACGATCCCAAGCAAATCCAGCTATTGATTGCACTTTCGAAACAAATATTGGATCGTCACCTTGAAATCACTCCAACCAGGGTTATTGGGCACGCAGACATACAGCCTGGGGTTAAATCGGATCCTGGTCCCAAGTTTCCTTGGTACACACTCCATCAGCACGGGATTGGGGCATGGTACGAACATGAGACAGTTAATAAGTATTGGTTGAAATTTACTGAAGAGGCCATGCCCTCGATTGCACAAATACAATGCGGTCTTAAAAGTTACGGCTATGGAATTGAGCTAACTGGTGAGTATGATGAACAAACGTATGATTTTATTCGAGCTTTTCAACTTCATTTCCAACCCTGGCAGACTGGTGGCAGAACTGACAGTAAAACCGTCGCCACCCTTTGGGCTTTATTGGAAAAATATTTTCCCAATATTCTCGATGCTGAGGGAAGATTACAGTGCCAGTAAAAAATTTCACATGCATTGATTGGCATTAACATTAGGAGAACTCAATGAAAAAATTAACTTTAACAATGGCAATTTGCTGTGGTCTTTTATCTGTACAGTCAATGGCTGAATCGGTTATTTTGAATCCATACCAGATTCTAAATGTTCAATCGGGTCAACTGTATAAAGCTCAAATATTGGTTGAAAATGGAAAAATAATTCATATAGGATCAAATTTGAACAAAAAAACTGCTGATGCAAAGGTCATTAATCTTCCTCATTTGACACTGATGCCGGGGTTAATGGATGCCCACGTTCACTTAATGGGAAATACCGAACTTAAGGGTTACGCAGGAATTGGTGAATCTTCCCAACTGGCGACAATCTATGGAGTGGACAATGCTAAAAAAACCCTCCTGGCAGGATTTACTACTGTAAGGAATGTGGGTGCAGGGCATTTCTCCGATGTTGCTCTGAAAGAAGCCATCAATAAAGGTGTTGTTATCGGTCCAACGATGTTTGTTTCCGGTCCTGCCCTTGGGATAACTGGGGGTCATTGTGACAGTAATTTATTGCCCCATGAGTACGATCGCCAATCGGAAGGTGTTGTTGACAGCCCGTGGGAAGCAAGAAAACAAGTCCGTAAGAATCGTAAATATGGGGCTGATTTAATTAAGTTTTGTGCAACCGGTGGAGTCATGTCCAAAAATACTGACGTTAACGCCAAACAATTTACCTTGGAAGAAATGCAGGCGATTGTTGACGAAGCACACAACCACGGTATGAGAGTTGCTGCACATGCCCATGGTTTGGAGGGCATTAGAGCTGCAATCATTGCCGGAGTGGATTCTATAGAGCACGCAAGTTTTATCGACGATGCAACGATCAAATTGGCTAAAGAACGCGGGACAAGGTTGGCTATGGATATTTATGTTTCCGACTACATTCTAGGGGAAGGCGCTGCGAAGGGTATCTTAGAAGAGTCGTTAGCAAAAGAGAGAACAGTTGGAAAAATTCAGCGGCAAAATTTTAAAAAAGCTGTGCAGGCTGGTGCCAATGTTGTTTTTGGTACCGACGCTGGCATATACCCTCATGGAGACAACGCTCGCCAGTTCAAGTACATGGTTGATTGGGGCATGACACCTCTCCAAGCAATTCAAGCAGCAACCATCAGAACAGCCGAATTGTTTGATTTGAGCGATACAGGTGAGATACAAGAGAATTTTTCTGCCGACATTATTGGTATCAGAGGCAACCCACTTGAGAATATTTCTCTGCTTGAAAATGTGGTTTTTGTCATGAAAAACGGCAACATAGTGAAACGGTAAAAAAAAGCCCGGTAAAACCGGGCTTTTTTATATCTACAACTAAATCAATTAGAAATCTCGACTGTATGAAATAGACCACGTTCTCGGTGGTATCCATTGCAAGTAATTTCTTGCTCTGTAACCAGGACTTTCAGCTGAAAAACGAAATGCCTCAGTCCTTTCATCGGTAAGATTGCTCACTGAGAATTGAATTCGAGATGCATCGTTAAGGGCCATCCCAATATTCAAGTTCATTTGAGTGTAGCTTGGCGACATATCTTCTGGATCCTCTGCGAATGTTGCAAAACTATTACCGTAGTAATTCATATCGACGCGGGCAAATGTTGGCCTTGAAAGCATTTCAAAAGTGTAAGAAAGACCAAGACTCATTTGTTCTTCTGCGATATTCGGTAATCTGTCTCCGGCACTAGCACCCATGCTGGAGATATCTTTGGTTATTTCTGCAGAAATCCAAGATCCTGAAAAATCAAGCGCCAAGTTCTCCGTCAAATCGTAAGAGAAATCCAGCTCAAGCCCTTCCGTTTCCGCTTCACCACCGTTGTAGGTAAAGCTCCAACCGCAAGCAGGTCGAATGGTGACTTGTATGCCTGTCCAGTCAACCCAGAAATAAGTGGCATTGAGTCGGTAATTTCCACCACGTGATTTAATCCCAATTTCAGTATTGTCGGCTTTGTCTGAGACGTATCTTCGTTTAAAGCCAGCAGCTTCAGGATCGGTTGCACAAAAATATGGCAGAGCGGAATTATTACCCCCAGTTCTGTAACCGGCAGAGGAAACGGCAAATAAAGTCAAATCATCGTTGACTTCGTAAGTTAGAGTGAATTTTGCTCTGCTGTCAGACTCTGTACCACCTTCTTCACTACAGGTCACACCAACTGCTTCGTCGCCACCGCAACCTGTGTTGTCAGCACTTTCATAGAATATACCGTATTCAGAACTCTTGTAGCCGTCTGCCATTTCATAGTCCCTTAAGCCCACAGTAACGGTCCAATCACCAGCTGTGTAACCTATTTGACCGAAGTATGCTTTTTCTTCTGAAAAGTTGTAGTAAGAATAACTTCCATAGACCAGACCACCACTGATGTTACCACCAGCTGGGAATGGAGCGTAAGTTGTATCTCCATAGGGTGAGTTGTACAGCGCTGAGTTATAACAGCTGCCATCACCTAGTGGAGACATAACAACTAAAGATCCGGTGCAATCGGTGTGCGATGAAAACCACATGTAACTCAAATAATCCAAACCGCCAGCATCAGTGATCTCCCATTCATTAACATGGTTTGGTTCAGAATCATATTCTGTTTTGTAATAACCAACGGTCCATGTGAAAGGACCGTCTGTGGTTGAACTCATTCTAAATTCAGTGGATTTAGAACCAGAATCGCCAAAATAATACAGAGGGTCTTTGAAAAGGTCGTCGGTATCAATTCTTGACCAATCTGTGATGTAGCGATCTTTGTTGTCGTAGTCAGCATGAATCAAGATGGCACTCATCCTTTCAAAATCATACTGAATATTAACAGTCTTAATTTCTCTATCTACCCAATAAATTTCCTCTTCGAAAGAATAGAAAGCCAATTGGGGGTCATAGCCTGCCAAATCACCGCCAGCAGTCGCGTACACCCTGGTACAGGTGTCGCCGTAATACCATGCAGTACTGTAGGCACAGTTTGGATCAACAATGTCAGCGGTTCCAGGTTTATCCGCATTGCCTTTTTCTTTTTGACCGAAGTCATACTTATCCTTTTTTAAGTACACTGCATTAATGGTAACAGGGCCTTTTTCGTATTTGAACATGAGTCTAAATTCTTCGTCTTCCTGGGTACCGATGTTTTTATTTCCGGTTCTAACGTTTTGATAAATTCCAGGATCCTCAGCAGTAGTAAACACTGCTCTTACGGCTATTGTTTCACCAAGTGGAACATTAAGCATCAGGTTGTATGCATTGCCACTTGAAGGAGCTAATTTTTTATCCACGTATTCAAGTGTGACATTGCCTTCAAAACCATCCGTTGATGGTTGATTCAAGATGTATCGGATGGTCCCACCGACAGCATTGGAGCCATACAAAGTTCCTTGAGGGCCCCTCAAGACTTCAATACGACCAACATCATAAAGATTTGTTAATGATCCTGCAATTTCACCCAAAAAAGTATTGGTTGTGCCCGAGGTAACTTGAGCTGTACCCGTATTTAGGCCTCTGATGGTGTAGTAGACATCCCCACCGGGTGTGGATACTCCAGCAAGTGTTCGAAGATAGTCTTCAGGTCTGTAGATACCTCTTTGAGTGATTACGTCTTCGGTAAGAACCGAGACATTCATGGCGATATCTTGTACGCTTTCAACCCTTTTGTTGGCTGTAACGATAATTTCTTCTATCTCATCTTGAGCGTAACTGAGAGGCATAAACAGCATCAAAGACATACAGAAAATGAGTTGGTTTCGAAAATTTTTCATAACTAATACCTTATTGTTAGTTAATTTTTGTTTGAACTGACTGATAATGACTGATAATTCTAGCATAAATAAGACAAAAGTCGGATTTTATAAAATGGGTTTCTGGTAGGCACGGGCGGACTCGAACCGCCGACTTCTTGCATGTCAAGCAAGCACTCTAACCAACTGAGCTACGCGCCTCCATTAACTATTCTTGATTGGCTGCGGCCGAAAGATACACAGACAGGTCCCTCAGATCTTCGTCGGTAAAGCTTGATATATGCCAAGATTCTAAAATTCGTTCCATCATTTCAGCTGCGTTTGATCCTTTGAATTTATCAATGGAATGGCATCCTAGACATCCTCTGCCATAGGCTTTCTGAGCTATTTTTTCACCGTAATCATAGCTGCCTTTGAACTCAGATGATATATGGCTATCAGCATAAATAGTCGGTGATATAAGTGCAGCGATCAATACTGCAGCCATGCATATAATTGTATTTTTTTTCATACGTATCCTTGTTTGGTCAATAGTGAAATCATATATAAATTCAAATGAAAAACCAATGGATCTCTTTTTAATTCACCGTTGGTCGTTCTGTGTCGACGTAACTGATACCAAAATTAAAGTCTTTAACGAGTTTGATCTCATCCCTAATTTTAGCGGCCTCCTCAAATTCAAGATTTTTGGCCGCTTCAAACATTCTAATTTCCATTTGTTCAATTGTCTTGCCTAGTTTTTCTGGGTGTTCTGGATCAAAGGTTTTTTGTATCGATTTTGGAATTTTAAGGTATCTCTTGGTAGCTTTTGATCTTGCTCCTTGCATAATGTCTTGAATGTTTTTAATAATCGTTTTTGGTTTTATGTTGTGGTCAGTGTTGTATTTAATTTGCTTTTCCCTTCTTCTGTTGGTTTCTTTGATGGCACGATGCATAGACCCGGTCACAGAGTCCGCATACATGATCGCTTTGCCATTGATATTCCTTGCGGCTCTGCCCATAGTCTGGATTAAAGAGCCTTCGGATCGTAAAAAACCCTCCTTATCGGCATCAAGAATTGCAACCAGTGAAACTTCCGGGAGATCCAACCCTTCGCGGAGAAGATTGATACCAACCAAGACATCAAATACGCCCAACCTGAGGTCTCTCAATATTTCAGTTCGTTCCACCGTTTCTATATCGGAATGCAGGTAACGGACTTTGACATTGAGGTCATTGTAGTAATCCGCTAGATCTTCAGACATTCTTTTGGTCAGTGTTGTGACCAAAACCCTTTCATGCCTTTTTGTTCTAATTCTAATTTCTGAAAGCAGATCATCAACTTGATTGCTAACGGGTCGCACTTCTATTTCTGGGTCAACCAAACCTGTGGGTCGTACCAATTGTTCAACAACCGCATCGGAATTTTGTATTTCATAATCTCTTGGAGTTGCTGACAGATAAATGATTTGAGGGGTGAGTATTTCAAATTCCTCAAACATCAAAGGACGGTTGTCGAGTGCCGAAGGCAGTCTAAATCCATATTCAACAAGTGTTGTTTTTCGAGAACGATCGCCTTTATACATTCCATGCAATTGTGGGATTGTCACATGACTTTCATCAATAACGACCAAGGCATTGTTCGGCAGGTAGTCAATTAAACATGGTGGTGGTTCTCCTGCTTTTCTCCCTGAAAGGTAGCGACTGTAATTTTCTATACCCGAACAAAAACCCAATTCTTTGATCATTTCTAAATCATACAAAGTTCGCTGCTCAAGTCTCTGGGCCTCCACCAACTTGTTCATCTTATGCAGTTCTTGCAAACGAGCCTTCAATTCTATTTTTATTTCATCAACGGCGTTTAACAACATATGTTTGGGTGTCACGTAGTGTGTTTTTGGGAAAATGGTAACTTGTCTCATCTGTCTGTTGATTGCACCTGTCAATGGATCAAAGTAGGAAAGGCCTTCGATTATGTCCTCATCGAGTTCAATGCGGACTGCATATTTTTCTGAATCAGCCGGAAAAATATCAATCACATCACCTAAGACGCGAAATGTTCCTTGTCTGAAATCAATGGTATTTCTCTGGTATTGAAGTTCGGCCAATTTCCTGAGCACCAATCTTTGATCGATCCTGTCATTGATTGATAGGTGTAGTACCATATTAAAATACAACTCAGGATCACCGAGACCATAGATAGCTGAAACTGTGGCAACAATAATTGTATCTCTACGTTCAATCAACGCCTTGGTAGCAGATAATCTCATTTGTTCAACATGGGCATTAACAGAAGCATCTTTTTCGATGTACATATCTGTGGCTGGCATATAGGCTTCAGGCTGATAGTAATCGTAATAAGAGACGAAATATTCAACCTTATTTTTTGGGAAATATTCTCTCATTTCCCCATACAGTTGAGCTGTTAAGGTTTTATTCGGTGCCAATATCAGGGTCGGTCTTTGTTGACGGTTGATTATGTTTGCAATTGTAAAAGTTTTCCCTGAGCCCGTAACCCCTAAAAGAGTTTGTTTCGCAAGACCAAAATTTAAGCCCTCCTCCAATTCATTAATGGCATTAATTTGATCGCCTTTAGGTTTGTAGTCGCAAGTTAATTTGAAGTATTCTTCAGACATAATTTGATATTATAGCCCTCTATTTAACCATTATGATGCTAAAACAAAGCAAAACATCAACTCCAGTCCTAACTGAACGTGTTCAACGTGTTCAGCCCTCTGCTACTTTGACAATTTCTGCAAAAGCAATGGCACTTAAGGCACAAGGTATTGACATCATTAGCTTGAGTGCTGGAGAACCTGATTTTGATACTCCAGACCACATTAAAGAAGCAGGAATTCGGGCGATTCAAAATGGCCAAACTAAATACACCCCAGTTGATGGAACACCAGAATTGAAAGATGCTATCGTTAATAAATTTTCTCAAGACAACAATCTTTTGTATCAACCAGAGAACATTCTTGTTTCATCTGGAGCAAAACAAACTTGTTTCAACTTATTTCAAGCCATTTTGGAACATGGCAAAGAAGCGGTCATCATTAGTCCCTATTGGGTTTCTTATCCTGATATGGTGCTGCTCGCAAACGGCTCTCCTGTGATCTTAAAAACATCTTTTGAAAATAATTTTCAATTCAACGCTGAAGACCTTGACTCTGTTCTGACAGAAAATACCCGCCTTTTAATGTTGAATTCACCCTCAAATCCAACTGGTGTAACTTACACAAAAGAGCAATACCAGATTATTGCTGAGGTGCTGAAGAATTATCCTGACATTCTCATTGCCACCGATGATATGTATGAACACATTTATTGGGGAGAAGATAAGTTCTACAGTTTTGCAGAAGCTTGCCCTGACTTGTTTGAAAGAACAATCACAATTAATGGAGTCTCTAAAGCTTATGCAATGACTGGTTGGAGAATTGGTTACTGTGGAGGACCGCCAAAAATTGTTGCTGCAATGAAGAAAATACAAGGCCAAAGCACATCCAATGCGTCGTCTGTTTCCCAAGCGGCTGCAGTTATGGCTTTAAATGGCACACATGAGCCTGTTCATTCTATGGCCAGAGAGTATGAAAGAAGGCATAAATTTATTTTTGCTGCTCTAAATGAGATTCGGGGTTTCAAAACAGTTGCAGCAACCGGTGCGTTTTACACCTTTCCAGAAGTCATTAACGCAATCGAATACTTAAATTTAACCGATGACATAGAATTTTCTGACTACTTGCTTGAAAAAGCTCGGGTTGCTGTTGTGCCAGGTACCGCATTTGGTGCAAAAGGTCATATACGCCTTTCTTTTGCTACCAGTATGGAATTACTCAAAGAGGCTGTGAGTAGAATTAAGGAAGTGTTGAAATAATTTCTTCTTCTTGACTAATTAAATCGGTTCAAGCAGACTCCGAGTTAGTCTACTCCCCGGTAGCTCAGTTGGTAGAGCGGTTGACTGTTAATCAATTGGTCGCTGGTTCGAGTCCGGCCCGGGGAGCCAGACGTCTTTTCCCTAATCAGTCAAAGTTTTAGCTAAGAGTTCTTTGTATTTCGTCGTACTCCAACCATGAGATCTCTCCAAATAATGGATTGGGATATGAAGCTCCATACCCGTAAATTCTTTACCTTGGTAATCATCCCCTAAAAACCTAACATCTATTGTTTGACTCTTAAGAAGCACTAGGAGTTCGGCTTCAGTTTTATAACTAATGATTTCATCAACTTGACGTAAAGACGATAAAATCAGGATTCTTTCTTCAAGAGTCAGAATGGGTTTTAACTTTTGCTTTCTTTCTATAGACGGATCTTCATGCAACAAGAGTAAAAGTGTGTTGCAGTGTTCTTTGCATTCATTAAAAAGATGAATGTAGCCCGGGTGGATTACATCAAAGTTGCCTGCAATAACTCCAATTGTTTTATTAATTGTCATTGCATTTAAGAATAATTTAATTGTTTGTAATGAAATTGATTGGAGTGGACGACTCCCAACTTCTGCAAGTTGGACATTGCCAGGAAAGTTTAATGGTCTTGTATCCACAATTTTTGCATAAATATTTAAACTTATTCATGGACTTCTGATTTAGTTTAACTCGGATGTTATTGATTAATTCTTTACTTACCAACTCAGATATTGATTTCATTTCATTAAAACGAAGCAATTCAGAAAAATAAAGTTCATTGGATAAAAATTCATGAAGTGATTGCATTATAACTTTATCGTCGAGGTCCAAATTCATTATTGCTAGGAGTGCTAAATGTTCTTTTACCTTAGATGATTTATTGTAAATCCCTTGTATCATTCCATTTACTTGATTTATTTGACCATTTTGTTTTGCCGTTGTAATTAAATCAGGTAAAAGAATCTGGTGTCCCAAGTCACTGATTTCACACAATTTTTTATACAGTTCAACTGCTTTTACTAGTTCTAGTTTTTTTAGAGCAATCTGGATTGATACAAAAAGTATTCTTGAGGAACTGGATTTTGTGGCTTTTGCTTTATCGATATATAGTTCTGCATTTTCCAGATCATTTTTAGCAATGTACTTCTCAGATATTTGGCATAAATAATGAGGAATATTTTTTTTATATTCATTTGAGGGATCGATAGCATTAAGTTTTTCAGTTGTTGATAATGCTTTATCCCATTCACCAGTGTATTCGTATATTTGCATTAGCTTGCTTAACGAAGAATTTTTATGATTTTTTATATCTATTAGTTTTTCAAAAATTTCTTCAGACTTATCGTATAAACCGGCCGTGTAATAATCCTCTGCTAATTCTTCAAGAGTTTGATAATAATGATGTTCCTTTAGTTCTTTTTTAGAAATAATGTTCTCATGTAATTTTATCGCTTGATCAATCTTTCCTTGTTTTCTAAAAAGTACCCCCAAAGCTAAATGTGTTTCAATGGTGTCTTCATCGACCTGAACAATCTCTGAGAAAAGGTTGATGGCTTTGTCTGCTTGTTCGTTTAATAAGAGTTTCAAACCTGTTAAGTATTCTGGACTGATTTTTGAGTCGTTGTCATCCTTATCAACAAATTTTAAGTACAAATACCCAAGTAATGCAGAGATAGAAATAATCGCTGCAAGATATATAGTATTTTCAGATGGCATTTACAGTTTTGATCTAACTAGATTAATCTGTGCCTTTATTGACTCTTTTTTTTAGATTTTTTCCTGGTTTAAAATGAGGGACATAACGCTCATTAATGTTAACTGTCTTACCTGATTTTGGATTACGGCCTATTCTTGGTCTACGGTAACGAAGTGAAAAACTACCAAATCCCCTTATTTCAATCCTTTCTCCAGTTGAAAGTGCTTGCGTCATGCAATTGATGATTGTTTTTACTGCTAATTCAATATCACGATGTGGCAATTGATCTTGGTTTCTGTAAATTTTATCTATCAGCTCTTTTTTGTTAACTTTCATGACTTTATTAGAACATTATAATATTTAAGAATGCAATTTTTACTCGTTTTTATCTTTTTTTCTAAACTTTGATTTTAACAAATCTCCCAGACTGGTTTTGGCAATAGATTCAGACCCATCTGCTTTATATGATTCAAGAGCTTCCCTCTCTTCTGTTTCTTCTTTAGCTTTTATTGATAATTTAACCGTTCTATTTTTTCTATCAAAACCAATAATTTTTGCTTCAATTTCGTCGCCACTCTTAAGAACTGCTCGCACATCCTGCAGGCTCTCTTGTGATACTTCGGCAATGTTCAATAAACCCTTTATATTACCGTCAATGAGAACTAGTGCATTGTTTTCATCTATTTCACCAGCAACACCACTAACTATCTTTCCTTTTGGGTTGTTGGTCATGAAAACGACAAATGGGTCGTTTTGTAGTTGTTTAATTCCCAAAGAAATTCTCTGTCTTTGAGGATCAATTGATAAGACGACAGCCTCGATCTCAGTACCTTTTTTATACTCACCAAGGCTTATGGTGTTTTCACTTTCCCAGGAAATATCAGAAACATGAATTAAGCCATCAATGTTGCCTTGCAAACCAATAAATATACCAAAGTCAGTAATTGATTTAATTGTGCCTTTGATTCTGTCGTCGGTAGAGAAATTTTGTGAAAAATTATCCCAAGGGTTTGGCAAACACTGTTTTATACCTAGCGATACACGCCTTTTTTCACTATCAATATCAAGAATCATAACTTCAACTTCATCACCAATTTTTGCTATTTTATAGGGATTAGGATTGTTGTTTGTCCAATCTATTTCAGAGACATGGACCAAACCTTCTATACCATCTTTAATTTCTACGAAAAGACCATAATCTGTTATGTTTGATATACCACAAGTCATTTTATTACCAACTTCAAATTCTTCGATAATTTTATCCCATGGGTCTTTATCTAATTGCTTCAATCCTAATGAAACTCTATGTCTTTCTTTGTCTAGTGCGAGAACTTTTACTTTTACTTTATCAGCGATTGAAAGGTGTTGTGATGGGTGTTTTACTTTTTTCCACGAAATATCAGTAATGTGCAATAAACCGTCAATACCTCCAAGATCAACAAATGCTCCGTAATCTGTTAAGTTTTTCACTATCCCCTCAATAATGTCACCCTCATTAATTTTTTCTATCAGTTCTGCTTTTGATTCTATGTTGTCTCCTTGGATGGCTGCTTTTCTTGAAACAACAATATTATTTGCTTTTCTCTCTGCTTTTATAACTTTAAATTCAGAGCTTGTTCCTTCTAAGTATTGCGTGTCTCTAACAGGCCTAACATCAACCAAAGAGCCAGGTAAGAATGCATTAATTTGACCAATTAAAACGGTAAAACCTCCCTTAACTCTGTTTTTGATGAATCCATTAATGACCGAGTTCTCTTCAAGAGCCTTGGTTACTTCTTTCCAAGTAGCTTCGTTTTTAGCCCTTTGTCGTGATAGTTTTGTGTGACCTTCACCGTCCTCGATATCCTCAAGAGACACCTCAACAGTATCACCAATTTTAATTTCTATTTCCCCTTCTTGGTTCTTAAATTGACTTATGGATACGGTAGATTCAGATTTTAACCCAGCATTTAAAATGGCATGGTCGGACGTAATTTCGATTACATCTGCTTGAACTATTTGTCCTTTCTTTAATTCTTGACTGTATTTACTATTTTCAAATAGTGTTTCAAAATTTTCATTCATAGTTAATTCTATTTTTTGCTTTCAAACAATTTCTTACAATGTTTCATCACTTGATTCATTGCTTCAGCAATTGTCAAATCGTCAGTATTAATGACCACTGCCCCCGTTGGTATAATCAGTGGTGAGCTTTTTCTAGATAAATCTCTTTTATCCCTCCGGTCCAACTCACTGGTCAATCGCGAGAGGCTAACATTTATCCCTTTTTGTTTCAACTGCTTATGTCTGCGCTCAGCTCGTATTTTGGTGCTTGCTTGTAAAAAGTATTTAAATTTTGCCTGTTGAAAAATCACGCTTCCCATATCGCGACCTTCAGCTACTAGACCTGGTTCTTTGTAAAACATTCTTTGAGTTTTTATCAATGATTTTCTGACGGTATTGTTGGAAGCGATGATTGAAGCTTTTTTTGCACAATCCTCCGTTTGGATCATATTAGATATGTTTTTATCATCTAAAATAACAACCAGTTCATTGTTATTTATTTCAAATTCCACACCAAGGTTTTTTGTCAGGTTAACCAAAGCTTCTGTATTTGAATCCTCAATCTTTTGCTGACCTGAAAGGTATGCAAGAATCCTATAAAGTGACCCACTGTTTAAATAGTTCCAGTGCAATTTCTTGGCAAGTGACATGGCTAAGGTCCCTTTACCTACCCCACTGGGCCCATCTATTGTAATTATGTTTTCCAAAATCAGCATTCTGGATCAATTATATCCATGCCTAGTTGGTTCATTGTTTCAACAAAATTTGGGAAAGATGTATCGATATTTTCTGTATTATGAACCAAAATATCTGCTTTCGAACAAGCAGAAGCAATCAATGCCGTCATTGCTATTCTATGGTCCCCAAATGAATCAATTTCTCCACCGCTCATAACGCCACCATTGATGCTAAGGCCATCATTGAACTCTTTTACGTCAATGGATAATTGCGATAACAACGTAGCCATGGCTGTTATTCTATCTGATTCTTTTAAACGAAGTTCGGTGGCATTTCTTATCGTTGTAGTGCCTTTTGCACAGGCCGCAGCCAAAAATACAAGAGGCAGTTCATCTATAGAACGTGGGATTAAAATTCTGGGGACATTAATTCCGTGAAGCTCAGAAGATTTAACTTTGATAGTGCCTTGAATTTCATAACTGTTGTTTGGGTCAACAGTAGTTGTAATCTTGCCACCCATCATTTGTAAAATTTTTAGAAACCCAATGCGTGTGGGATTTAAGCCAACATTTTTTATGATAATTTGACTATCCTTCGCTATCAGCGATGCCAAAATTAGGAAAGAAGCTGAGGAAAAGTCGCCTGGAATTGTGAGAGCATTGATTCCTTTGAGTTCTCCTTGTTCTAAAATAATTTCTTGTTCATTGTGTCTGATGTCACAGCCAAAGGACTCCAACATTAGCTCCGTGTGATTTCTAGTAACCGAACTTGTACTTAAGACAGTTTTAGAATTTGCGTACAGAGAAGCCAAAAGAATCGCGGATTTTACTTGGGCACTGGGTACACTTAATCTTTGCTTGGTGCCGATTATTTGGTCTGATGGATATATTTGTAATGGAGCGTGATCATTCTCCATTTCAATGTGTGCCCCCATTTTACGAAGTGGAACAGCCACTCTTTCCATTGGTCTGGAGTTTAGAGAAGAATCTCCGGATAAAGTACTTGAGAATTTTTGAGCTGCTAAAACACCCATAAACAGTCTCATTGATGTTCCAGAGTTGCCAAAGAAAAGTTCTTGCCTAGGATCTTTTAACCCATACAAGCCTTTGCCACTAATTTCCATGAATCCGTCTTTTTTCTTGCATTCAATCCCAAGATTAATGGCTGCATTTAAAGAATTATTTATGTCGCTTGAATCGAGAATATTGTGTATCCTCGTTCTCCCTTCAGCAATCATAGACAAGATAATTGCTCTATGTGAAATAGATTTATCACCTGGAATGGAAACAACACCAGCAATAGAGCCTGGTTTTTTAGCCAATAATTTTTGTTTAGATTCAGATTTTGCCATTGTGATAAAACCAAAGGTTCAGTTTTATGTTTATTGATTTTTAGGGTATGAACCTAGAAATTTTACTTCTACACCCCTTTCTTTTAGGGCTCCTATAGTTTCTTGAATATTCTTGTCTTCCACGTGTCCATCAATATCAATGAAAAAAACATAGCTCCAGTTTTTGACTTTGGAGGGTCTTGATTCAATGTGGGATAAATTTATCTCATTTTTTGCAAATGGTTCGAGGAGGCGGTACAAAGAACCAGAATCACCGGTGTTTGGAGGGGTTATTAGTAGCGATGTTTTGTCCGACCCTGTTGCAGTTGAAACTGCATTTCCTATGACCAAAAAGCGTGTCGCATTGTTGCTGTAGTCTTGGATATTTTTTTCGTTTATATTTAACGAATAGTACTCTGCAATGACTTCTGCACCAATACATGCGTCACCAGGCTTTTTTAAACTAAGTGCTCCTTCTGTGTTACTGATCACAGTAATTAATTCAGCGTGTGGAATATTACTTAGTATCCAGTTTTTGCACTGTGCCAAAGACTGTGGATGACCGAAGATTCTTGTTACTGATCTTATATTTGTCTCTTGCGATAACAAACATTGATTGATGATCAGTTCCATTTCTCCAGTAATTAGAACTTTCGAGTCTGACAATAAATCTAGGGTATTGTTGACAGAGCCCTCAACCGAGTTTTCAACTGGCACTACTCCATAATCTACCTCTGATTCTTGGACTGATTTGAATACATCCTCGATTGAAGATTTTGGAAGTTTGCTGATATTATTTGAAAAATAACGAGCAACAGCAATTTCAGAAAAAGTTCCTTTTGGACCTAAATACGATACGTTCATTGGGTTGTTTTAATTAAGGTTCTTAATAGAAATGACACCTTCAATCTGAGATATTTTTAAGAGTGTTTCAGGGGTAATTGACTTATCAACGTCAATTAATGTATAGCCTATTTCACCCATACTTTTATGTGAAAGATCATTTATGTTGATACCAGCTTCTCCTAAGCAAGTTGTAAATTGACCCACCATGTTTGGTTTATTTTGATTTGTCACCGATAAACGAGAACCTGATATTCTATCTAGGTGAACTTCTGGGAAATTAACCGAATTATCAATATTACCATTCTCTAGAAATGACCTGATGCTCTTAGCAACCATCTTAGCGCACTTGGTTTCAGCTTCTATTGTCGAAGCCCCAAGATGTGGTAGGAGGAGAACATTGGGCATTCCTACCAAAGACCTATCAGGAAAATCTGTAACGTAGGTTTTAATTCTATTTTCTGTAAGGCTCGATTTAATAGCGTTATCGTCTACGATTTCTGCTCTGGATAAATTAATCAAAGTAGCGTTATCTTTCATCATAGATAACTCTTCTTTCCCAATAAAACTTCTTGTTTCGTTTGTTGAAGGTATATGTATTGTTACAACATCCGCCTTTTTTAATACAGCACTTAAATTATCAGAGCTTTCAATGCCCGGTTGGAGTTCCCAAGCGTTGTTGACCGTCATCATTGGATCAAAACCAATAACATTCATTCCCAAGTTCAAACAGGCATTAGCTACCTTTACCCCTATTGCTCCAAGTCCAATAACACCGATGGTTTTTCCGGGTAGTTCATATCCAACATACTTGTTCTTGCCAAGTTCTATCCGTTTTTTAAAATCCTCAGGATTTTCCGATTCTTCAATAAATTCAATTGCTCGATGAATGTTTCTGGCACAGATTAGGATGGCTGCGATTGTCAGTTCTTTGACGGCATTTGCATTGGCACCTGGTGCATTAAAGACCGGTATCGCCAAATCTGATAATTTCTTTACAGGGATATTGTTAACACCTGAACCAGCACGTCCGACTACTTGAAGTGATGAAGGAATTTCCATTAAATGCATATCAAATGATCTTAATATAATTGCATCAGGGTCTGATATGTCGTCGCCCACAATGTATTTATCAGATGGAAAGGAGTCAATTCCTTCTGCTGCTATTTTGTTTAGTTTCAGTACTTTATACATTTATTACAAATTGTCGTTTTCAAAGTCTTCCATAAAAGCAATTAATTCTTCAATCGCCTTAATCGGCATGGCATTGTACACACTGGCTCTCATTCCTCCAACTGTTCTATGTCCTTTAAGATTTTTCAGTCCGACATCTGAAGCCATTTTTAGAAAATTCTCCTCCAAACCATCTTGAGTCATAGTAAAAGGAATGTTCACCCATGATCTAAATTTGGGGTTTACATCATTTTGATACAAAATTGAATTGTCAATGTAGTTATAGAACAGTGAAGCCTTCTTCTCATTCAACTTTGACATTGTATCTAGACCCCCCTGTTCAAGGATCCATTCAAATACCAATCCAGCAACATACCAAGAAAATACAGGAGATGTGTTCAACATGGATTTTTCCTGATAATGTGCGTCATATCTCAGGAGTGGAGGCAAATCTTTTGCTTTATCTATTATCAAATCTTTTTTCACAATAACAATGGTGAGTCCAGCAATTCCTAGATTTTTCTGAGCGCTTGCAAAAATAAGACCGTATTTTTCTATCTCTATAGGTCGCGTACAAAGGGTAGAAGACATATCAGAAACGACTGGAACATTGACTTCAGGGATATCATGAATTTCCAAACCATGAATGGTTTCATTGGCGCAATAGTAAAAATACTCTGCATTTTTTGAATTTACCCATTCTACTGGATTAGCAACATCTATAAAATTATTATCCGAAAAATCAGCAACTATATTTAAGTTGCAATGGTATTTAGCATAATTTGCCGCTCTTTTTGACCAGGCTCCAGTTATGAGATAATCAACGGTGCCTTGATTGGCCAGATTCATCGGCACCATACTGAATTGTAGAGTTGCCCCTCCCTGAAGAAAAAGTACTGCGTAACTGTCGTCTATCTGAAGAAGAGACCTTAAATTGCTCTCAGACTCCGAAGCAAAGTCTTTAAATGCAGTGCTTCTATGACTGATTTCCATAATAGACATCCCCTCTGTGAAGTTGCCCAAACGGTCTGTTATTTGATCAATAACTGATTTTGGTAAGGTGGCTGGTCCGGCACTGAAATTGTAAACATTTGTTGGCATGGTTTTTATTCATCGTTGCTGTCTTTGATAATTCGTTCCATTTCAAGCAGTTTATCACCGTCGTTTAAACGTATTAATTTCACACCCTGAGTATTACGACCAATAACAGAGATGTTATCTATTGTTGTGCGGATTAATTTTCCTACCGAGCTGATAAAAATAACTTCATCGTCAGGTTGCACTTGACTGGCAGCGATTAGTTTTCCATTTCGTTTTGATGTTTGAATAGCAATAACACCTTTCCCCCCTCGTTTGCGGAGACTAAATGCTTTAATAGGTGTTTGCTTTCCATATCCATTTTCAGTTGCAGTTAAAACATTGCCTTCTTCTTTTGCAACGATCAGAGAAATTACTTTTTGTTTTTTATCAAGTCGCATCCCTATTACGCCTTGCGATACTCTTCCTAAAGGCCTTGCATCTTTTTCTGAAAAACGAATGGCTTTTCCAGCGTCTGAAAAAAGCATGATTTCTTTTGTTCCATCCGTTATTTCAACATTTACTACTTTATCTTTTTCTTTAAGTTTAATTGCTTTGATTCCATTTTTCATTGGTCTCGAATAAGCGGAGAGAGCGGTTTTCTTTACGATTCCTTGTTCCGTTGCCATAAAAACAAACTTATTTTCTTCAAACGCACTAACTGGAAGGACTGCTTGAATTCTTTCTTCTTTTTCTAATGGCAACAGGTTAACAATTGGCCTGCCCTTGGCATTTCTACCAGCTCTAGGCAAACGGTAAACTTTGATCCAATAGACTTTTCCATAACTTGAAAAACACAGCAAGGTGTCATGGGTGTTGGCAACAAATAATTTAGAAATGAAGTCTTCTTCTTTAAAGGAAGTTGCCTTTTTCCCTGTACCACCCCTTCTTTGAGATCTATAGACATCTAATGGTTGCGTCTTTGCATAACCTTCTCTCGATAAAGTTACAATGAGATCTTCTCTTGGTATCAGATCTTCATCAGTGAAATCAGAGTAAAACGCGACGATTTCAGTTTTACGTTCATCGCCATATTTACTCTTGGTTTCTAGCAACTCATCTTTAATTACTTGTGTCAAGGTATCGGCGTTTTCAAGAACATTCGTAAATCCTTTAATATCATCTAATAGTGAGGAGTATTCTGTAAATATTTTGTCTTGTTCGAGTCCTGTTAATCGATGTAATTTAAGTTCCAGTATTGCTTTCGCCTGTTCAATGGAGAGCTTGTAACCTTTCTTGTGGATACCAAACTTAATATTCTGATCAAATGCTTGTGGTCTGGTAGAAACATTGTCTGCTTTTTTAAGCATCGCAATGACCTTACCCGGTTTCCATAATTTAGAAATTATTTTTTTTTGTGCTTCTGCAGGTGTTTTAGATGCTTTGATTAAAGCAATCATTTGATCAATATTTGTCAATGCAATAGTCTGTCCTTCAAGGATATGAGCTCTGTTGATCGACCTGTTTAGATTAAATAGTGTCCTTCTAGTTACAACCTCTCTTCGATGAGCAAGAAAGGCTTCAAGTATTTGTTTCAGGTTTAATAATTTTGGCTGACCATTAATGAGGGCAACCATATTGATGCCAAAAACGCTCCCGAGCATGGTTTGTTTGTACAGGTTGTTCAACAGCACATCTACAATCTGTCCCCGTTTAAGCTCTATAGCTATCCTCATCCCATCTTTATCTGACTCATCCCTTAGCTCAGAGATCCCTTCAATTTTTTTGTCTCTCACCAACTCTGCAATTTTTTCAATTAATCTTGCCTTATTGACTTGGTATGGGAGTTCAGTAACTATAATTGACTCTCTGTCAGAATCGCCTATCGGTTCAGTGTGGGTTTTGGCCCGGATATGAACCCTACCCCTGCCCGTCTCATAAGCAGATTTAATTCCATCGATCCCGTGAATAGTTCCAGAAGTTGGAAAATCAGGTGCTGGTATAACGGTCATCAAATCATCTATGCTGACATCGGATTGCTCAAGCAACATAATTAAACCGTCCACCACTTCGTTCAAGTTGTGTGGGGGTATGTTGGTCGCCATGCCAACTGCAATTCCAGCCGAACCATTAATGAGCAGGTTTGGTATTCTTGTTGGAAAAACAGAAGGCTCAGATTCGGATTCATCGTAATTGGGAGTAAAATCAACTGTGTCCTTGTCTAAGTCAGCAAGGAGCTCTTGGGTAATTTTTTCCATACGGATTTCGGTGTATCGCATTGCAGCTGCAGAATCCCCATCTACAGATCCAAAATTTCCTTGACCGTCAACCAGAGGGTATCTTAATGAAAAATCTTGAGCCATTCTGACAATTGTTTCATAAACAGCACTGTCACCGTGTGGGTGGTATTTACCAATGACATCACCTACTATTCTTGCTGATTTTTTATATGCTTTGGTGTGGTCGTTGCCCAAGACTTTCATTGCATATAGAACTCTCCTGTGGACTGGTTTTAACCCGTCTCTAACGTCTGGCAGAGCCCTGCCTATGATTACGCTCATGGCGTAATCAAGGTACGATTTTCGCATTTCGTCTTCTAGGTTTATCTGTGTTATTTTACTGGTCATATAGCTTCAACGAGTACACTGGAATTTGCATTTTCCAACTGTTTTATAAAGTTAGTATTAATAGCCGTTATAATGGTCAAAAATCAGTTACAATTTTACCATATTGACCATCAATCAAGAACAATTAAAGTCCGTTAAGAAACAATATAAATGAAGAAATCCAGCGTAAATTTTAACCAAGAAGAACTCAATAAATTTAACAAATCAGCCGACCATTGGTGGGACCCAAAAGGTGATTTTTATTCATTACACATGCTCAACCCATTGCGATTTAATTACATAAAACAACACACCGAGCTTCAAACCAAAAAGTGCCTAGACGTAGGCTGCGGTGGAGGCATACTCACAGAATCCTTGGCAACCAAAGCATCTGTTGTAACAGGCATTGACTTGGCTGAAAATGCATTGTCTGTTGCCGAAAAGCATTCAATCACATCCAATTTGAAAAATATTAACTATGAACAAAGCTCTGTTGAGGATCATTGTGAAAAAAATAAGTCAGAATATGATGTACTCACCTGCATGGAAATGTTGGAACACGTCCCAAATCCTGAACAAATTGTCATGGCATGTTCTTTAGGAGTCAAACAAGGCGGTCATCTCTATTTTTCAACGATCAACCGAAATCTAAAATCATTTTTAATGGCCATAGTAGGTGCTGAATACATCTTAAAATTACTACCGAAGGGAACCCATGAATACGATCAGCTTATCAAACCTTCAGAATTAGATCTGTGGGCCAGGAAAGCAGATTTGAAATTGATTGATCTCTCTGGTGTCTCCTACAATCCCATCAATGAAACCTTTAAATTAAGCAGGGATGTTTCCGTCAACTACATGATGCATTTTATCAAGGGCTAATAAACATGCATGGCCATAAAAAAGCCGTTTTATTTGACCTGGATGGAACCTTGGTTGACACCGCACCAGAAATGCATTTGGCAATGAATGTACTTTTAAAAGAAGAGGGTTTAAACCCCCTGCCCTATGAGTCTATTCGACCTCATGTTTCCAACGGTGTAATGGGTATTTTTAATAATGCCTTTGATGACAATCCAAAAATTGGCGGGAGAAGATTTAATAGATATTTGGATATTTATGAAGAACATTTAGGAATTAATGCTCAAGTTTTTCCAGGAATGACAGAAGTTATCAGCTCAATTGAAAGCAAGGCTATTCCCTGGGGTGTTGTTACCAACAAATCAAAACGATTCACTATTCCTTTACTGGAAAAATTAAAGCTCTTTGAACGTGCCTCATGTATTGTTTGTGGTGATACAACAGATAAAATAAAACCGGATCCTGAGCCTATAAATTATGCCTTGTTACTTTTGAATACCAAGAGCTCTAAAAGTTCGTTTTATATAGGCGATTCCAAGAAAGATGTCGACGCCGCCAAAGCAGCCGGCATTAGTTCGATCGCTTGCACTTTCGGCTACATTGAAGAAAATGATGATCCAGAAAAATGGTATGCTGGATTTACAGTAAATGAACCTTCAGAAATTATTGAAATACTAAGTATTTTTACTTAATTATGAACAATTTTGACATAGCATCATACTTATTGGGCTTGATATCAGGCGGCTTGATATTGGGTCTGTTAATTGTATTTATTTACCTATTATTTTTTAAAAAAGATGAAGCCCCTTCAGATACACAACTAGATGATTTAATAAATATGTTCTCAGGTGAAGAAGGAAACTATTTTACACAAATCTTAGATAAGGCCAAAAAACAATATAATTCCCTCGATAAACTTGAAAAAAGATTTGATAGCTTTTCAAAAGGTCTCTCAAGTATAGGGGGTCAAGGCCAACTTGCTGAAATCAATTTAGAAAAAATATTTGAAACTGCAGGCCTCAGCCAACAGCATGTACTAGATTTAAACAAAGCAATATCAGGGACATTGATTAGACCAGACTTTCTGATACGTATGCCTAAGAAAAAAACAATCGTTATTGATGCTAAGAATCCGTTTGGAGGATTCCAAGAGCTAAACGAAGCAATTGAAAAAAGAGATGAAGATAGTGAAAAAGAACTCGGCATGCAATTTTCTTTCAATGTAATTGAAAGGGTTATAGAACTCCAAAATAGGGAATATCATGAGGCATTGCATAATATTGGTGAATCAACACCTTTACATGAGTTTATGTATTTGCCACTAGATAATATGAAAGTTTTAGCTGAAAAATATTATCTTGTTTTACTAAGGGAAGGGAAGATAGATGGAAGAACTATTCCTGTTAAATATAGAAAACTCTCAGATGACAGTGATGCAAAGTCTCTTGATATGCTCGCATTGGATAAAGGAATACACATAGTTACGCCAAATACATGTGTAGCAGTCATTAGTATGATTCGTCTGTTCTGGGAAGAATCCGCAAGTAATGATGATATTAATAAAGTCAAAAAAATAGTTATTGAAACTTGGAAACTAGTTTTGGATATGTTTAAAGAAACAGTGAAACTAAGGAAGCCGATTGACGACGCGAGAAAAGGTTTCAACAAAATCATGAAACACTATGAACCTATCTTGAAAAAGGTTGAGGAACTTAAATCAAGCCAGGGGGAAATGAAGCAAAATATTATCCAAGATGGAGACTTAATCCAGGGTGATAAAATTGCCCAAATTAAAAGCAAATCAGAGATACCAAGCAATCTTGAAGATGACCCAACAAGCAACAAAGAAGAGTAAATTTAATCCAATCTAATCTAATCGATGCTACTTTTGAAAAATAAAGTAATCCTAGTAACAGGTGCTGGTGACGGAATTGGTAGATCAGCGGCCATTAGTTATGCATCGCATGGTGCAACTGTAATCCTTTTGGGAAAAACATCGTCCAAACTGGAAAAGGTCTACGATGAAATAGAGAAGCTTGGCTGCCCTACCCCATCGATTTCATTAATGGATTTACTGCTTGCTGATGCCAATGATTATCAGGAATTAATCGATAATCTGATAAAAGAATTTAATCAACTGGATGGCCTATTGCTTAACGCCGCAATACTGGGAGACAGAAGCCCGATTGAACAATACGACGTACAAAAATGGGTGGAGACAATCCACATCAATCTTACTTCACAGTTTATTCTGGTTAAAACATTGCTACCTGCATTAAAGAAGTCAGACAATGCGTCCGTTGTCTTCACTTCGAGTGGCGTTGGAAAAACAGGGAAAGCTTTTTGGGGCGCTTATTCTGTTTCCAAGTTTGGTGTGGAAGGACTCTGCCAGATATTGGCTGAAGAGTTTGATAATGACAGCTCCATAAGGTTCAACTGCATAAATCCAGGGGCTGTTCGGACCAAAATGAGAAAAGCAGCTTATCCTCTTGAGAATCCAGAGAATCTTCCTGCACCAGAAGAGGTAATGGAAAAATATTTGTGGCTGATGTCTGAAGCCAGTAAAAATATCTCGGGAAAGAGTTTCGACTGTCAGCAATAGCTGTAATTAGCACTTCCTCCTTGTTGTTCCAGTCGGTCATCTTATTTCACTAATATTTTTACATTTTTTCATATACTTTATCGTCTGTTAGCTTGTATACAAAAGTGATCTAACATCTTGATTATGCTAAAATTATTGCCTAGTAATGGTTCGATTATACTCGTATTCGACACATAATGACGCTGGAATCCTTATACTTAAAACTTCATCAACAATTTAATAACTATGACTGATCAAGATCCAAAATTATGGAAAACTCCTAAACTGGTCACTTTTCTGGAGAAAGCTGTGTTGGCCTATCGTCAAGGGTCTCCATTAATTGATGACGACACGTACGATCATATTTATCTGGCTGAATTACAGCGTCGGGAACCCGAACATCCTTTCCTAAATAAAGTCGAAGTAGAACCCGATTTTGGTTCCGGACGACTAAAGCATCCCGTGCCAATGCTCAGCACGGAAAAATCCTACTCAGTGGACGAGACCAGAAAGTGGGTTACCAGAATCCTCAAAGAAGCAAACAAACAAGATATTGATGAGGTTGACATCAGGATAATGGTCACTGCCAAATTAGATGGACTGGCAGCCATGCTTCGGGAAGACAAAT
>Ga0208568_1000185_pt1 | contig 26770 bp, 24 predicted proteins | sample DeeseametaMP2969_FD_184165 | JGI IMG/M metagenome (GOLD analysis project Ga0208568, IMG submission 184165) | Marine microbial communities from the Deep Atlantic Ocean - MP2969 (SPAdes) | ecosystem: Environmental > Aquatic > Marine > Oceanic | place: South of Funchal, North Atlantic Ocean... | reverse complement strand
CAAGAAAGCATTCGTATTGCGTTGGCTAATGTAAGCTTATTGATGATTGAACCTTAATCTTTTTTTTGTATATATTCTAATTAAGTGTGATTGTATGTAAACAAAACCATTTTCTAACACTAGAGGGTCACTCGCAAGAGATTTTTAGATAAACTTTTAACTTAGAAAAATGTGCTGATATAATGCATTTTCTTCTAAACATGCTGCAACAATAGAAGGATATTAAATAACAATAGAAGGAGATTAAGTGGGTAAATCTTTGTATCTCATGACCTCGGAATCGGTCAGTGAAGGACATCCTGACAAAATGGCTGATCAAATTTCAGATGCCATTCTGGATGCGATTATAAGTGAGGACAAAACCTGCAGGGTTGCAGTCGAAACTTTGGTTAAAACTGGACTCGTTGTTATCGCTGGCGAAATTACAACCACAGCTGAAATTGATTACGAGGAAGTAACTAGAAATACCATTGAAAACATCGGCTACAACAGAGAAGAATTGGGCTTTGACCATAAGTCATGCCAGGTATTGTTAGCGATTAGCAAGCAGTCTCCTGAAATTGCAATGGGTGTTGATCGTGATGTTGAAGAAAACCAGGGAGCTGGCGACCAAGGGTTAATGTTTGGTTATGCTACACGTGAGACCAAAGAATTAATGCCTGCAACAATAATTTTTGCTCATCGATTGGTCAAGAAACAATCGAGTGTAAGAAAAAATCATGAGTTAGATTGGTTAAGGCCTGATGCTAAAAGCCAAGTGACGATCAGGTATAAAGATGGAAAGCCTGAGTACATAGACACAGTCGTTTTATCTACACAACATGATGAAAACATAAGCTTACCGGATATTCAACAAGGAGTAATGGAAAAAATTATAGCTCCTATACTTCCTCCTGCCCTTATCTCATCAAATACAAAATTCTTGATAAACCCCACAGGGAGTTTTGTAATAGGCGGTCCAGTTGGAGACTGTGGCCTTACAGGAAGAAAGATCATTGTAGATACCTATGGTGGGATGGCAAGACATGGCGGTGGTGCTTTTTCCGGAAAGGACCCCTCAAAAGTGGATCGTTCTGCGGCTTATGCTGCAAGATACGTAGCCAAAAACATTGTCGCTGCTGGTCTTGCTGATCGTTGTGAAGTCCAAGTTTCTTATGCCATCGGCGTTGCAGAGCCAACTTCGATTAGAGTCAAAACATTTGATACAGAAAAAATAAACAATGAGAAAATTACTGACTTGGTTCAAGAGAATTTTGATTTAACTCCTTTTGGGATTATTAAAATGTTGGATCTGTTAAAACCAATTTACAAGAACACAGCTGCTTATGGCCATTTTGGGAGGGAAAATGAAGGGTTTTCTTGGGAAATAACCGACAAAGCTGAGCTTTTAAAAGAACAAGCAGGTTTATAATTAGGCAAAGAATCTAGTAAAATGGGTAATGATCTTTGATAGAGAAAAATAATATGGTGATTGAGTTAGCAAAAAATAGGAATCAGGATTTCAAAATTTCAGATATTGCTTTGGCCGAATGGGGCGAAAAAGAGATAGGAATAGCAGAAACTGAAATGCCCGGCTTGATGGCACTACGAAAAGAATTTGGGTCAAAAAAACCACTCAAAGGAGCCCAAATTGCTGGGTGCCTGCATATGACCATTCAAACAGCAGTTCTAATTGAAACATTGATTGCATTGGGTGCAGAAGTAAGATGGTCTTCCTGTAATATTTTTTCTACACAAGATCATGCTGCTGCTGCTGTGGCCAAGAAAGGTGTACCCGTTTTTGCTTGGAAAGGTGAAACTGAAGAAGAATATTGGTGGTGTGTTGAACAAATCATTCAAGGACCCAATGGTTGGGTTCCTAATATGATCCTTGACGATGGCGGCGACCTTACTTTGGTGATGCATGAAAAATACCCCGAGCTTTTAAAAAATGTCATAGGGATCTCTGAAGAAACGACAACGGGTGTACAAAGACTCTATGAAATGGAAGAAAATGCAACGCTTTTATGTCCTGCAATCAATGTGAATGATTCTGTAACGAAATCTAAGTTTGATAATCTGTACGGTTGTAGAGAATCCCTGGTTGATGGAATCAAGCGGGCAACAGACGTAATGATTGCTGGCAAGATTGCTGTTGTTTGCGGGTATGGAGATGTTGGTAAGGGCTGTGCTCAAAGCCTCAGCTCACTCGGTGCAACGGTTTGGGTAACGGAAATTGATCCAATTTGTGCTCTGCAAGCAGCCATGGAAGGTTATCGTGTTGTAACCATGGAGGATGCTTGCTCAGAGGCTGATATTTTTGTTACAGCAACTGGAAATTATCATGTCATTAACCTGTCGCATATGGAACAAATGAAAGACCAATCCATTATTTGTAATATTGGCCATTTTGATAATGAAATTGATGTTGAATCTTTAGAAAAGTTTGAATGGATCAATATTAAACCACAAGTTGACCATATAGTTTTTCCAGATGGTAAAAAAATTATTCTACTAGCAGAAGGAAGATTGGTTAATTTAGGCTGTGCTACAGGACATCCAAGTTTTGTGATGTCAAATTCATTTACAAATCAAACACTTGCACAGATTGAACTGTGGCAGAACCCGGACAAATATGAAAAGAAAGTTTATGTTCTTCCAAAATTACTTGATGAAAAAGTTGCCCGTCTGCATTTGGACAAAGTCGGAGTAAAATTAACACAGCTTACTAAGAAACAGGCTGAGTACATCAGGGTATCGGAGCAAGGACCTTATAAAGCGGATTACTACCGATATTGATCAGACATACATTACTTCCAAATCTATTTGATTTCTTTAATACAAATCACTGATCTACATTTAACCGAAAATAAAAAAACCGAAGTTAGATCGTGGAATACTCTGTCATCCTTTCAAAGGACAGTAGATTGTATTAAAACCAATGAAAATCCAGATTTCATATTAGTCTCGGGCGATATATCAGAAGATGGCACCAAGGAAAGTTATGTGGCTTATCAGAAAGGAATAGAACGTTTTGAAAAACCGGTTTTTACCATTCTAGGTAATCACGATAACCACAAGAATTTTCACGCTGTTTTTGGAACAAAATTTCCATCAGTTGAAAAAATAACCCTGTCAGAATCTTGGTTGATAATAACTATAGATAGCACTTCAATGAACAAAGAATCTGGCCACATAACAAAACAACAAATGCATTCACTCAGAAAATTGATTGCAAACAATAAAGATAAAAGTCTAGTTATATGCCTTCATCATCAACCCATCAAAATGGGTTTCTGGATCGATCAAGTGGGGCTAGATAATTCAGATCAATTTATTGCTTCAATTGCCAATCAATCCAATGTAAAGGCTGTTGTCTGGGGTCATGTTCACCATGAGTCCGAGAGTGCACTGGGATCAATTAAGATGCTATCAACCCCCTCCACATGCTATCAATTTTGCGGAAATGCAGAGAAGCCAGATACAAACAAACCAGGCTATAGAAAAATCAAATTATTCAAGTCAGGAAAATTGGAAACCAAAGTGGTTCGCATAGATTGAATTGTAATCATTGTTGGGACTTTTCTCTTATCAGTTTTATAAGAGGTTCTAAGAAATTCAGTCTCAAAATTGGGTCATTAATTTCCAGACATTTCTGTTTATCCTCAATTTTCAGCGGTAAAATTTCGGCATAGCGAAAACTTACCCAAGATGCGCTTTCAAAAAACTTTTCTCTGTCATCGTGTAGATCGATGTCATCCAATATAGCCTCCAGTAAGCTGATCATGTTGTCAAAATTTGGTGGTGCTTTAAAATCTTCTTCCCCTTCTATTATCTTTATCTCCCCAATATTTAGCCCATCTTCCTGTTTTATCATAGACAGTAATTCAAATTTATTTGTACCAAGAACGGTAATGCCCAGCAATCCATCATTCCCCTGATTCCAATCGATAATCGACGCCAAGGTTCCCGTAGCATAGGTTTCAAGCATGCCTGGTTGTGGGACTTTTCTACTCAATGCTATTCCAAATTCTCTCTTGGAACGCATGCAAGCACTAACCATGTCTAGATATCTTGGTTCAAAGATTCTAAGAGGAAGCTTTGAACCAGGAAAAAGAATGGTTCTAAGGGGGAAGATTGCTATCCTTTGATCTGACATCGAACTTTATCTTAGACTGGTGGGCCTTTGATCAAAATGTTTCTTATCCCAACTGAATCCTTATTGGTCATAATTACGAGGGAATCATCAACTTTTAACTTGCTCCATAGCTGGTCAGATAGATCCTCCATATTTTTTGCGATGCCAACATTTTTAATGCCCAAGAACTCTTTCTGTATATCCCATTCGGCATCCCCAAAATCTAATATCCAGACGAAATCTGCATCATGAAAAGATTCTTTTAAATCAGATTTCAAACTTCCTTTCCTCATGGTATTGGAAGCCAATTCAACAACTGCATAAAGCCGGGATGAGTGAAATTTAGATTTCATAGCTGCCATTGATGCTTTGATCGCTGTTGGGTGATGAGCAAAATCATCAAACAAATGGATGTTGGAAAATTTCCCTAGATATTCCAACCTTCTTTTCACACCGATGAAATTTTGTGCACTTGCCATTAGTTCTCTGGGGTTCAACCCCAAATTTGAAAGAGATGCGATAGCGGCGGTTACATTCAGCATATTGTGTTGGCCAAAAAGTTTGGAGTGTATTGGTTCTAACTTCTTGCCCTTTAGGGATAAATTATATTGGCCATGATCATCAAGAACACAAGTCCACTTTTGTGAATCACTGAAGCTAGAACCAAAATAATCAATCTCTGACCATACGCCTAATGCAAAGAGTTTTTGAATATTTAAGTCATCCCCGTTAGCAATAATTCTTGTTCGTGGAGAAAGAGTCCTAAGCAGTTGATGAAATTGCCAAATAATTTGGTCAACATCGTTGAATATGTCTACGTGATCAAATTCAATATTATTAATTAATAAAACATCCGACTTGTAATGAATAAACTTGGATCGTTTATCAAAGAATGCTGTATCGTATTCATCAGCTTCGACAATGAAAATAGGACCTGTACCAATGTTCGATGACCGGTCAAAGCCAATCGGTATTCCACCAATCAAATAACCTGGGTCCGCCCCTAGATCCTTGAGAATAAAAGCGATAAGACTTGCAATAGTTGTCTTACCATGGGTGCCGCTTACTGCAATGACTTGTTTCTGGCCTAAAATGTTATCTTTCAACCACCTTGGACCTGAAGTATAGGGTAAGTTTTGTGTCAATATTTGTTCAATAATAGGCATTCCCCTCGACATCACATTGCCTATGACAAAGAGATCAGGTTTAAGTTGCAGCTGATCAATATCATAATTTGGTATGACCTTAATATTTAAGTCTTCCAGTTGATCGCTAATGGGAGGGTAAGACTTAAGATCAGAACCAGTAACCGTAGCCCCTGAGTCTTTTGCTAAGACAGCTAAGCTGCCCATGAATGTGCCGCTGATTCCTAAAATATGGATGTGCACCAGGTTCTGGAATTCAAGGTGCTGAAATTGAGGACGATATTAAAAAACTAATAAGCATGTAGACTAAGGCCAGCCCTAACCCAACACTTGGTGTTTTTGATATTGCCCTGGAGAATATATGCGCCATAACCAATACCGACCAGATGGTTACGATGAATATAATCAAAGTAATCCATGCTGGAATTTGTATTTCAGCTGGAATTTGTATTTCATCTAAAGAGCTCAATTCTTTTAAGTATGGCGCATAAACAAAAAGGAAAGGCCCAACCATTAAATTGAATAAGCCACCTGTTCCAAATAGCGCAATTAAACTTTGTTTAAATCGATCCAGTTTTCCTGATAATTGCACAATAATTCTCAGCCAAACTGACAGCAAGATAACATCGAGAAATAACAATTGGAAAACTTCACCTAAAGACTCATACAGCCTAATGCCAACTGGGATTTGAGAAAGAAGAAAAAAAACAAACGTACTGATCAGTAAAAAATTTGAACCAGGAAGCTCCTCAGGACTGGATTTCCTAAGCATTATTCTCCAAAAGATATTCAATAATTTAATCATAGCTAACCAATTTTATTATAATTCTCTTAACAGAAAACATTTATGCATAATACTCAAAAATTACCAAATGTTTTAGAAACTGAAGAGTTGATCAATAATTTCGTTTCTATGATTTCATCGACAAATACCATTGGGTTGGATACTGAATTTGTCCGCATAAGGACTTATTACCCCAAACTCTGCTTAGTACAAATTTCATCTAACTTAGGAACAGGATGCATTGACTGCCTACAAGGAAATAACTTAAAAAAAGTTTGGCAACTAATTTTTAATCCCAAAAGACTTAAAATTGTTCACTCGGCCAGACAAGATTTAGAAATCCTTTTTCTTATCAAGAACCAAATACCAGAAAATATATTTGACACTCAAATTGGTGCAGCTTTACTGGGTTATCCGCCTCAGGTGGGCATTAAACAGCTTTTAAAAGATGAACTTAATATTGCAATAAGTAAAACAGAAACCAGAAGTGACTGGGGTAAACGACCTCTTGATTTAAAACAAATTGAATACGCCCTCGAAGACGTAAATCATCTTCTAAATTTACACAATGCTTTAGAAAAAAAATTGAAAGAAAAGGAACGGTATCGTTGGGCCATGGAGGATTCATCAAGAATTTTAACAAACGAAAAAGAGCTTTTTAATCCTGACAGTGCGTGGAAAAGAATTCCAGGAATTAAAAATCTTAAAAATAAAAATCAATACTTAGCAGTAAAACTTGCAACTTGGAGAGAAAAAACTGCAATACAAATGGATCTACCTAGACAATGGCTGCTGAGCGACAAGTCTTTGATAGAAACGGCGAAAAAAGAGCTAGTTTCTTTAACTCGCCTCGAAAGTATTGGGATTAAAAATAGATATTTGAAAAAATCACAACTAAAACAAATATCTAAATTGGTTCAGCAACACAAAGAAAATATAGAAGGGGTAGGAAAATTGAAGCCAAAATTTAATAAGAATTATAAAATTCATTCTGATCCATATTTGCTGGAAAAACTCAGTAAAATAATCAGTGTAAAAGCCAAGGAATTAAATATTTTTCCAGAAGTACTTGCTGGTAAAAAAGACCTGTTGGCTCTTAGTCAAAAAAACAGCGACTCAAAACTATTAACTGGCTGGCGAAATAAAGCAATAGGAGCAGAATTAAACTCACTCCTGAAAAATCTTTAATCCATCATGTTTGTTAACTTCAGTACGCGTTTGTATACCTCATCAATTTCGCCATTGCCATCAGCAATAATTAAGAGTCCAATAGATTTATAATACTCCAACAAGGGTTCGGTTTGCTCCCTATAAACATTGATACGATTGGTAATTGATTCAATATTGTCGTCGCTTCTTTGGATTAATTCACCGCCTGAACTCAGGCATTCGTCTATCTCAGATTGATCGGAAAAATAAATATTAAGAATTTTTCCTGTTAGAGAACACATGCGTCTGCCAGACAGCCTTTTGGTCAAGGTATCAGAATCAACATCAATCAAGACCGCATGATCCAATGGTTGGTTTATTGAAGTCAGAAGTACGTCTAATGATTCTGCTTGGGCAATATTTCTTGGATAACCATCTAGGACAAAGCCCGACTGACTGGAAGGACTATCAAGTGAAATTCTTATCAAATCAAGAACAATTTCATCGGAAACCAAATTGCCAGCAGCCATGATCTCTTTTGCTTGTTTACCTATTTTAGTATCGTCAGCAATTGCCTGCCTCAACAAATTCCCAGTTGAAATTTGAGGCAAACCAAAATCATCCATTAATTTTTCTGCTTGAGTGCCTTTGCCCGATCCAGGTGCTCCTAATAAAATGATTCTCATAAGATCACGGTACCAATTCTTGTTGGCAATATTGTATTAATAGAATTAATCTATCGCTATCATATGTAAACGTCAAAGATATGAAAAAGAAAATGATCACCAAAAATGCGTTCTATGCTCAATCCGGAGGGGTAACTGCAGTCATCAATGCAAGTGCTTGTGGGGTCATAGAAACTGCTAAAAAACACAAAACAAAAATAGCAAAAGTTTATGCTGGGAAAAATGGAATTCTTGGTGCATTGAGCGAAAATCTGATTGACACGAGTCTTGAAAGTGACAAAGAAATAGCTGCGCTGCTGTACACACCTGGAGGAGCATTTGGATCCGCTCGGTACAAACTCAAAGGATTTGAGGAAAACCAAAGAGAATACCAGAGGCTGATTAAAGTCTTTAAAGCCCATAATATTGGTTATTTTTTTTATAACGGGGGCGGTGATTCGATGGATACGGCATTGAAAGTCTCTCAAATGGGAGAAAAAATGAATTTCCCAATAATCTCAATTGGTATTCCAAAAACGGTCGACAACGATATAGCCGTGACTGATTCCTGCCCTGGCTTTGGTTCTGTAGCAAAATATATTGCTGTTTCAACTCACGAAGCAAGTTTGGATGTTCTGTCAATGGCAGAAACGTCTACAAAAGTATTTATTCTTGAAGTCATGGGTAGACACGCAGGATGGATCGCTGCAGCGTCTGGGCTTATTGCCAAAAAACAAAATGACCCACCACATATGATCTTATTCCCTGAAGTCCCATTTGATCAAAAAGATTTTTTGTCTCACGTTAAGAAAAACGTTCAACGCAACGGCTTTTGTGTCATTGTTGCCAGCGAAGGTGCAAGATATAAAAATGGTAAATTGCTAGCAGATGCGGGAACCAAAGACTCATTCGGACATAAACAATTGGGGGGCGTTGCCCCGGTATTGGCACAAACGATAAAAAAGGAACTGGGATATAAATTCCACTATGCAATTGCGGATTACCTTCAAAGATCCGCCCGACATTTGGCTTCACAGACAGATCTTGATCAGGCATACGCTGTAGGAGAAGCAGCAGTGGAAATGGCAATTGACGGAAAAAAATCCCTCATGATCACAATCCAGAGACTTTCGGACAGCCCTTACAAGTGGAGCATTGGCTCGGTAGATTTGTCAAAGGTTGCTAACAATGAAAAAAAGATGCCTAAATCGTTTATCAAAAAAAGTGGTTACGGCATTACCAACTCGTGTAGAAAATATTTAGCGCCCTTAATCGAGGGAGAAGCTTATCCAAATTATGAAAATGGATTGCCTCGTTATACGACATTAAAAAATAATCTCGTTCCTAAAAGGTTAAAAACAAAATTTGTGCTATGATTCGCCAAATTTATTGAAAAATAAATACTCAAAATTCATAAATAACTCAAAAAAACAGCCGACAGGGAATTTTAAAAAGGACTAAAAAATGAATGAAAACCAAGCATTGTGGATGGCACTAACTGCATCAGTAGTGGCTATAAGTTGTGGAATTATTTTTGCATTGGCAATTCTTAAAAAACCTGCTGGTAGTGAAAAAATGCAAGAGATAGCAGGCGCTATTCAGGAAGGTGCAAATGCCTTTCTCAATAGGCAGTACCTAACGATCAGTATTGTTGGTGTACTGATTTTCTTAGTGTTAGGTTTTGCTCTGAGTGATCATTGGAGAACAGCTGGCGGCTTCCTGGTAGGTGCAATTCTTTCAGGGTTGACTGGCTATATTGGAATGAACATCTCTGTAAGAGCAAATGTAAGAACAGCACAAGCGGCTTATTCAGGGATGAATGCGGCACTTACTACGGCCTTTACAGGTGGGGCTGTAACGGGTTTATTGGTTGTTGGTCTGGGTCTATTAGGAATCAGTGGTTACTACCTTTTCCTAAGGTCCTTGAACATCACAACAGATGAAACTTTACACGCACTTATCGGACTTGCTTTTGGTGGGTCATTGATTTCAATTTTTGCTCGTTTAGGCGGTGGTATTTTTACAAAAGGTGCGGATGTGGGTGCAGATTTGGTCGGAAAAATCGAAGCCGGAATTCCAGAAGATGATCCAAGAAATGCAGCAGTCATTGCAGATAATGTTGGCGACAATGTAGGTGATTGCGCCGGTATGGCAGCTGATCTGTTTGAAACCTATGCCGTAACAATCATTGCCACCATGTTACTGGGTGGTTTAATGGCTGGTTCTGAAGGTTTTGAATGGTTACAAAAACAAGATGCCATTTTATATCCATTAGTGTTGGGTGCGGCATCAATTGTGGCATCGGTAATTGGTACCTTTTTTGTAAAAATAAAAGAGGGCGGCAAGGTCATGGGTGCTTTGTACAAAGGAGTTTTTGTCTCTGGATTGATTGCAGCCATTGCTTTCTATCCACTGACTGAGATGATGAACATGACTATTGAAGTCTGGTATGCTGCTTTGATCGGGTTAGGCCTAACTGCCTTCATGATGGTGGTAACGGAATATTACACAGGTACTGAATATGGACCTGTTAAGAAAATAGCACAAGCATCCACCACTGGACATGCAACCAATATCATCGCCGGACTTGGTGTCTCGATGAAAGCCACAGCCCTACCAGTATTGGCTGTTTGCTTTAGTATATGGGGTGCTCACAGCCTTGCAGGATTGTATGGGATTGCAATAGCCGCCACATCAATGCTTTCTCTCACTGGAATGATCGTGGCATTGGATGCGTTTGGTCCGATTACAGACAATGCTGGAGGAATTGCTGAAATGGCTAAGCTACCTCCTGAAATTAGAGCAATCACAGACCCTCTAGATGCTGTTGGAAACACAACCAAAGCAGTCACAAAAGGCTATGCCATTGCTTCAGCTGGTCTAGCTGCTTTAGTATTATTTGCCGACTTTACCAACAACCTAGCTGCCCAAGGTAAAACTATCAGTTTTAGCCTGAATGATCCTGCCGTTATTATAGGTCTCTTCATTGGTGGGTTGGTTCCCTATCTTTTTGCTTCTCTGGCTATGGAAGCGGTGGGTAGGGCCGCAGCTTCTGTGGTTAATGAAGTGAGACGCCAGTTCAAGGAAATACCTGGAATAATGGATGGAACCAACAAGCCAGACTACACCAAAGCAGTTGACCTATTAACTAAAGCAGCAATAAAAGAAATGATTATTCCATCCCTCTTACCGGTTCTAGTACCCATAGCTCTGGTATTTGTTATGAATATTATGATGCCTTCGGATGGTGGTATTAGAGCATTAGGTGGGTTGCTAATTGGAACCATAGTTACTGGTCTTTTTGTTGCAATCTCTATGACAATAGGCGGTGGGGCTTGGGATAATGCTAAAAAATATATTGAAGATGGGAACTACGGCGGCAAAGGTTCTGAGGCACACAATGCTGCAATTACTGGAGATACTGTTGGGGATCCATACAAAGATACTGCCGGTCCAGCAATAAATCCTTTGATAAAAATCATCAATATAGTTGCATTATTAATGGTTGCGAGCCTCTAGTAACTGATAGCACGGAGTTACAATTCGTTACATCAATCAGCTTGTAAGAGATGGGTGTAATATATAATCTATAGCGTCTAAAACAATCTGATCATTACCGGTTTTCGAATATTGCTTTAAATGGAAGAATATTATAAGAAGTTATGGGAAATAAATTCATAAAAATAACAACTGCATTAGCTGTCCTCATAATGCCCTTGGTAACAAATGGAACTTCCCTCATTGATATTTATGAAGATGCTTTGATTAATGATCCCCGATTGAAAGAAGCCTATGCAAACAAGCAGGCAATTATTGAATCCAAACCTCAAGCCCTAAGTTGGCTGTTGCCAAAGTTAACTGCCAGTGCTGCTTTTTCTGATACAGATACAGATGGTAATAGCACTTTTCAGAGAAGAATTTTTGATCCTATAACTGGTGATTTACTTGCAGTTACAACAGACAATGCTCAATTCGTTCAGAAAACAGATAGTTTTCAATGGGAGGTTACTTTGCAGCAATCCATTATCGATGCGGGCGCCTGGATGACACTTAAAAAAGCAAATAAAATCGTTGCCCAAGCAGAAGTTGATTACTTATCAGCAGAACAAGATTTGATGGTGAGAGTCTGCAATACTTATTTTGACGTGTTGGCTGCTCAAGACACACTAGAATCTGAACAAGCTGCCAGAACTGCTATTGAAAAGCAACTTGATCAAGCTAGAAAAAGATACGAAGTCGGCCTTATAGCCATTACAGATGTCCAAGAAGCTCAAGCAGCATTTGATCAATCAATAGCAAGTGAAATTTCAGCAAAAAGAAGTCTTGCGACCACTAAGGAATTACTCAGAGAAATAACCGACAGCTATCCAGAAGAACTGCAAAAGCCTAACACAAACATGCCACTTATAATGCCCAATCCACAAAGTGAAAATGAGTGGGTCAATACTGCACTGCAACAAAATTTAAATCTACTTTCGGCTCAAGTTGGAACAGAGATTGGAAGAAACGAAGTAAACATCCAAAAATCTGGACATTACCCAACGCTTGGACTTCAAGCATCAAAAAGAGATATGGATAATAATAGCTTGCGTTCGGACAGTGGAAGTCCTTTTTCACCTGCAGATACTGAAAATATTAGTGCAGGTATTGGGCTGCAATTAAATATCCCTATATACAGTGGTGGCCAAACCTCATCCAGAGTCCGGCAAGCAGTTGCCCAACATAGAGCAGCAAAAGAAAAATTAGAAAGAATTGCAAGAGAAACAACCAGAAAAACTAGAGACGCTTACCTAGGGATAATTTCTGGAATTGCCACAGTTAAAGCTTTAGAACAGTCTGTAAAATCTTCTACCACTGCGCTTCAGGCAACTGAAGCCGGCTACGAAGTAGGCACTAGAACGACCGTTGATGTATTAGATGCAAGAAGGAGACTCTATTCGGCACAAACAAATTTAGCAATTAGCAAATACGATTATTTGAAAAATATTATTCGTCTGAAACAAGCGGCTGGAACGCTCTCCAGAGAAGATTTAACACAGATCAATAATTGGCTCCAATAGCTAAGATTTCAACAATGGAACAATGAGGCTTAATAGCTTTTGCAGCGATCCTTTGTTTTTATCGACCACACTTCTGGCTGCTTTAGTCATCTTTTCGTGTCGATCAGAATCGGCAAGCAACTGGCATACAATTATGCTCAATTCTTCAGCGTTATGAATGATCTCTAAAGCATCATTCGCTCGCAGCAAATTTGCAATCTCTTCAACTCCAAATAATATCGGTCCGGTGATGATGGGAGTGTTTAAAGAAGCAGGTTCTAATAAGTTGTGCCCGCCTGTTTTAAATAAACTGCCACCGACAAATGCAACCCTGGATGCTGAGTAATACATGGGAAGTTCGCCCAGTGTATCCGCCAACATGACTTGTGTAGTCGCAGAAATTTGTCTGCTCTTACTTCTTGAGACACATGAAAATCCTCTCTTATCAATAAGATTGCGAATTGATTGAAATCTCTCTGGGCGCCTGGGAACAATTATCAATAGAATATCGGGATAGCTTTCTATAATTCTCTTGTGTGCATCCAGAATAATTTTTTCTTCTCCATTATGAGTACTGCCGGCAACCCAGATTAGCCTATTTAAAGCAAACTCTTTTTTGAATTTTTTTGCCTTCTCGACAAGATCATCAGGCGTTGAGTAATCAAATTTAATATTTCCGGTTACAAATGTTCTGCTCTCACTTGCCCCCATTGATATGAATTTTTTCGCTTCCTCCTCAGTTTGAGCACCAACAACAATTCCATGTGAAACTGCTTCTTGAAACAGGCCAAGAAGCAGTCTATATAATTTAACTGATTTGTCGGATACACAGGCACTAGCTAAAACCAATGGGACATTTAATTTTCCACAATAATGGAAGAAATTTGGCCAAAGTTCCGTTTCTATGATGATTGAAATTTCAGGGTTTGCCCATTTGAAAAATCTAGCAACCGCTCCATTCAAATCATAAGGAAGGTAGACATGGTGTACCGTGTCACCGAATAATTCTTGGATTAATGCAGAACCCGTTGGTGTAAATGTAGTTAAAAGGATTTGTTTTTCTGGATACCGTTTAATCAACTGGTAAACAAGTGAGGAAGCTGCCTTAACTTCACCATAAGAAACGGCGTGAACCCAAATTATTTCTGTATTCAGGGGATCCCCATTAAAACCAAACCGTTCGTTTATCCTTTTTAAATAGTTGCTATCACCCCAAGATTTATAAAGAAGGTGTAAACAAATTAGAGGAAGTGTTAAATAGGTGAAAACAACGTAACCAAACCTTATTAATGCTTTAGTATTCATGTGCAACTAAATTACAAAGATTTAATTTTCTCAATTAAATTGATCGATGACAGTGTGCCAATAACGATTGAGTTGATTCTGGAAATATTTGGGAGTTTCATACTATCAAGAATAGCTATCTCATAATTCTTGATCTTATCACAGAGTATATTTTTATTGAGTTAAAAAAGTACCAAAATTCGACTAAAAGTTAAGTTAACCGCATTTTGAATAGCCGCAATCAAGACAAGTCAAACAACCATCCATCATAACCATTGCGACGGCATTGCAGTGTCCACATAACTGTGCGCCCACTGGAAAGGAACCCTGATCAAATACATCTTGTTGTCTATTTCTATTTTCAAACTCCTGTCTCTTTTCTTCGACTAATTTTTTTTGGTGCTCATCTAATTTTTCTAGGGGAATAATTCCTATGGATTGAAGGTGCTTTTCGATGACGTAACCCAACTCCGCAATAATTGAAGGCATAAATATCCCTCCAGGCTGCCAATATCCTCCTTTTGGATCAAATACTGCTTTTAATTCTTCTACCAAAAAAGCAACGTCGCCGCCTTTTCTAAAGACGGAAGACATCACCCTTGTCAGTGCAACAATCCATTGATAATGGTCTAAATTTTTCGAATTGATAAAAATTTCGTAGGGCCTGTATTTCTCGAATTCAGTTCCAGGATTTAAGATAATGTCATTGATGGTAATGTACATCGCATGATCAGAGATTGGTGTCTTGATCTTATAGGTTGAACCTCTGAGCATGCCTGGTCTTTCCAGGCGCTCGTGCATTCGAACCACTTTCGTCTCTGGGCTTTTCACAGCTTTGGGTTCCACTGTTTCAGCTGTGCTGACCCTGTAATCAACAATTTTTTTCTTTATCTTTATTCTCTTCATAAAATGATCAAATTTTAGTGTGTGTTAAAATTTTCCATAGTAGCCCTCTTTCAAGGCATCGAATAGGTTTGCTGCAGTGTGGATTTCGCCGTCGTATTCTATCTCTTCATTGCCTGCTACTTGAATTTCTTTGCCATCATCCAAGACAAATGTATAAAGAGTATTTTTAAGATCCTTTTCTTTGACCAGCACACCCTGAAAAGCTTCTGGATTAAAACGAAATGTAGTACAACCCTTCAAGCCCTGATCATGAGCGTAAAGATAAATGTCTTTGAAGTCCTCAAATTTAAAATCCGTAGGTACATTAGCAGTTTTCGAGATTGAAGAATCTATCCATTTTTGTGACGCGCTTTGGACATCGACATGTTCTTTCGGGGTAATATCTTCTGCTGTAACAAAGTAATCGGGTAATTTGTTGTCTGATTCACTGTCTGCCTCAAGATCAACGTTTGGATTAACGATACTCATATAGGACAACAATTCGAATGAATAGACATCAACTTTTTCTTTGGTTTTCTTCTTCTCTCTGATGACATTTCTAAAATAATGATGCGCAAAACTTGGTTCAATGCCGTTACTGACGTTATTGCCTATGGACAATGAGATGGTTCCTGTCGGCGCAATCGAACTATGGTGAGTAAACCTTGCGCCAATTTCTGATAGCTCGTCTACTAATTCGGGCTCTACTTCTGCAATTTTTTGCATATAACGGCTATATTTTGCATGTAAAATTCTTCCGGGTATCTTTTCGTCAAGTTGATAACCGTCATTGATCATTTCAGGTCTTTGTTTGAGCATCTCTTTTGTAACAGTAAACTCTTCAAAAAAGATAGGTGCAGGTCCTTTTTCTTTAGACAACTCCAAAGCCATTTTCCAACCGGTGACCGCAAGTTCCTTGCTTACCTTTTCTGTAAACTCGAGTGATTCTTGGGAACCATACTTCATCCGCATCATGGTCATCGCTGAGCCCAAGCCTAAAAATCCCATCCCATGCCTTCTTTTTCTGCGAATTTCTTCCCTCTGCCGCTCAATCGGCAACCCATTGATTTCAACCACATTGTCCAACATTCTTGTAAATACACCGACAACTTTTCTAAAGCTTTCCCAATTAAAAATTACTTCATCGGTAAAAGGATTCTGGACAAATTTCGTCAAATTAACTGATCCCAGCAAACACGAGCCATATTCCGGCAGCGGTTGCTCGCCACATGGGTTGGTGGCACGAATGTTTTCATCAAACCAGTTGTTGTTCATTTCATTAACTTTATCTATCAAGATGAATCCCGGTTCAGCATAGTTGTAAGTCGAATCCATGATAAGATCCCAGAGTTCTCCCGCCCGTATGATTTTATAAACCTTGCAAGCCACCAGACCATTGTCATTGGTTTTGTAACCCTCAGTTGTTGTCCATTCTCTCCAAATGATCTGCTTTGGGTCCTCTAGATTTACCACTTTTGCCTCGGGTAGATTTGGATCTAGAGGAAAAGCAAGAGGCCAGTCGTTATCCTCTTTAACGGCTTTGATAAACTCCTCGGTTATTAGCAAAGATAGATTGAATTGCCTTAGCCTTCCATTCTCTCGTTTTGCTTTGATAAAATCTTCAACATCAGGATGCCCGACATCAAAAGTACCCATTTGAGCACCCCTTCTGCCGCCTGCAGAAGAGACTGTAAAACAGGTTTTATCATAAATATCCATAAAAGAAAGCGGTCCAGAAGTATAGGCACCGGCGCCAGTTACATATGCACCTTTGGGCCTCAAAGTTGAAAATTCATAGCCAATACCACATCCTGCTTTTAGCGTCAGTCCTGCTTCGGTTACTTTTTCTAAAATCCCCGCCATTGAATCTGGTATCGAACCAGAGACGGTGCAGTTTATTGTTGATGTTGCAGGCTTATGCTCGCCTGCTCCTGCATTGGACATAATTCTTCCAGCAGGAATAGCGCCCGAACTCAGTGCCCAAAAAAATTCTTTTTCCCACTTATCTTGAATATCTGGATGCTCAACCCCGGCCAAGGCTTTGGCAACTCGCTTCAATGTATCTTCGATGTTCAAATCAATGGACTTTCCAGAGATATCTTTTAAACGATATTTTTTATCCCAAATATCCAGTGATGCAGATTGATAATCAACATGCAAAATATCTTGGTTTTCTTTTTTTGATGCTGATTTCAAAATTTTATTTATTCCCCATTTTTCTAAATTTATACTACAGAAACGAATCTAAAATCACAAAAAAGCCTAAAAAAATAGCACAAGATGTTGTGTTTAGACAATATTGAATTATTACGTAAATCTGTGTTATGTCAAGATTTTTCTACATAGATTAGATTTACCTTTTTATTTATATATATCAATGCCTTAATTGAAATATTAGCCAAATTTATTAATAATTTACTGAGAAAATCTTCAAGTTACATTAAAAACATAGAACACTACATGTTGTGTTTATGATATCCACCTACAATTCAACATTTATTCACAGATTATCAACAATATCTTTAAAGTCTATTCTCAAAAAATAAGAATATATTATGAATACATTTAAAATGAATACTGTATGTTGGCGTTTTAAGTTATCATTTGCGAAATTTTATTCAGAATTCTAGGTAGATTTGTATGCAATACACAAAAAAAATTTCACTAAAGATGAAGCTTTTAACATTATTTTTCCTGTTCTTGATTAACCCAGATCATCTGATAGATCGTTTGCATGCAGATGAAATAAAAAATCTTGAACATCCTGAGGCTTCAGTTCAGCTAAGTTCTGCAGAAAATGAGAGTCTACGAGAAGATTTAATAGAACAAAACAGAAACAGAATAACTGAGCTGGAACAAGAAAAAGAGGAGTTGCTTCAAATAATCAAGGGCAAATTACCATCCTCTCTTAGAGAACTAGTTGATTCCACATCCCCTTCAGTTGTTACTATTGCGATAAAGGGAACACGTAAGGTTCAGCAAAATCCTTTTTTTGACGATCCTTTTTTTGAACGTTTTTTCGGACAACCTCAACGCCCTAGAGAAAGAGAATTTGGTGGTGGTGGCTCAGGAGTTATCGTTGATGGCATTCAAGGGTACATTATCACCAATCATCATGTGATTGATAAAGCCGATGAGATTAAAGTATTCCTCAAAGACGGTGGTGAATACTTAGCTGAGTTAATTGGCTCCGACCCTGGTACGGATATAGCAGTATTGAAAATAGATCTTGCTGCAACTATTCCACAGATGTCTTTAGGTGACTCCAGCCTCCTACGTGTTGGTGATTTTGCATTAGCAATAGGTGCACCGTTTGGCCTGAGTCAAACTGTTACTTCAGGGATTATTAGTGCATTGGGAAGACCGCAAATCAGTTCTGAGGGCTATGGGGATTTTATACAAACTGATGCAGCTATTAACCCAGGCAATTCGGGAGGAGCGTTGGTGGACTTGCAAGGACAACTGATTGGGATCAATAGCGCGATATACACTAGAAGCGGGGGCAATATCGGCATTGGTTTTGCGATACCAGTAAATACTGTAAAAAATATCATGCACCAAATCATTGAATTTGGTTCAGTCAAGCGAGGGTTGTTGGGAGTCATCATCAGTGACATCAACAAAGATATTGCTGAGCAGCTTGGCCTGGAAGTTGAAAAAGGTGCTTTAATTCAAGAAGTTTCACCTAATTCAGCCGCAGAAGAAGCTGGTTTATTGGTTGGGGACGTCATTACCAAAATCAATGGAGAAAAAACTGAGACTTCCAATGATCTCAGAAATGCGATCGGGCTTAAAAGAAGTGGGGAGTCAGTTGAAATAATCATTCTCAGAGACAATAAAGAAATGACTGTATCAGCTACCTTAGGTGAACTGGTTACCCAAGAACCTGTTAAAGCAGATGAATTGAATTCATTACTCGCTGGAGCTGAGTTAGCAGATTTTATCCCAGAAGGTAAAACTAAACCAGAAGGAGTAGTTATCCTGTCCGTCCTACCAAATAGTAATGCTGCAAACGCTAGATTAAAAAAAGGCGACATTATTTGGGCAGTAGGTAACACCTCTATTGCAAACCTTGACGATTTTGTTGCCATCATTAAAGACAAAAACATACTGGTTTTAAGAGTCAACAGAAACGGACGCCAACTTATTATTCAAATGAGAAAATAAATTGCACCGTCAATTTATATTTATTTTGTAGATATCATGGACGTTTATTTGGTGGGTGGAGCTATTCGAGATCGGCTCCTTGGTCTAACCTCGCAAGAAAAAGACTGGGTCGTTATCAATGCAACAGCATCGGATTTAACTAAACTTGGATACAAACAAGTTGGGAAGTCTTTCCCTGTGTTTATTCACCCTAAAACAGGCGAGGAATATGCATTGGCCAGAAAGGAAATTAAGTCTGGTAAGGGCTATTACGGCTTTAAAATTGATTCAAGCCCAAATGTAACGCTTGAAGAAGACTTATACAGAAGAGATCTTACAATCAATGCAATGGCAGAGGATAATACGGGTCAAATCATTGATCCATTTAATGGGCAAAAAGATCTTTCAAACAGGGTGCTGCGCCATGTATCTGCTGCCTTTGTAGAGGATCCGCTTAGGGTACTTAGAGTTTCAAGATTTAAAGCCAAATTGCATGATCTAAACTTTGAAATCGCTCCAGAAACTATCAGACTTTTAGAAGAAATAGTGGAATCAGGTGAATTGGAAACCTTGGTGCCAGAAAGAATCTGGCAAGAAACATACAAGGCATTATGCGAACCGAGATTTGATCAATATTTCCAAACTTTGATTAACCTTAAAGCCCTCAATCAGATTTTTCCTGAAATCACTGATATGAATTCTAATTTCAGTGAGAATCACATCATTCAAGCAGCAATTAAAAATGGTGTTACTCCTAAGGTTAAATTTTGCTCACTCTTCTTAGTCATGCTTGAACAAGGGAGTGAAACTGTAAAAAATGCCGTAATTACAATGCAAAAAAGGGTGAATTTTCCCAATGATTTTAAGAATTTGGCTCTACTGGTTGACAGTATTTATCCAATATTTTTCAATGGAAAGGATAGCGAGAAAAATGCTTTCACCGCAGAAAAATGTCTAAGCATTATTGAAAAACTGGATGCTCTAAGAAAGCCCAGTAATCTGGAAGAAGTGTTAGAAGTAATTAGTTTGAAAAAAAACTACAGTGATGTAAAAGAAACTGTTTCACTGATTAGAAAATCTCTGGTCCTAGCTCAATCGGTAAAAATCAATAACCTACTAGAAGATGGTCTCGAGGGAAGTGTAATTGGGGAAAAATTAAGAGAGCTGAGATTAAATAAAATCAAAGAAGAATTAGTCCAATAAATTTACCTAATACTCTAGCTGACAAATCTAAATGGCAATTAGTAACAACTGCTGATGAATATAATTAAAGCACCCAAAATAAGCCTATAGATAAAAAACGGCAACATCCCAATCTTTTGCACCATCTTTAAGAACCATTTGATGGTAAAAAAGGCCACAACAAAGGACACAACGGTTCCCAAGAACAAATCCAAATAGTCAAAAACTAAAACTTCAATTTGGCTTAATTGATAGAACTCGAATGCACTTGCAGCAAAAATCACCGGAATCGCTAGTAAAAAAGAAAATTTTGCAGCCTCCTCTCTTGACAAGCCTAACAAAAGCCCTGCTGTAATGGTGACCCCGGATCTTGATGTGCCGGGGATTAGTGCAAATACTTGGGACAGGCCGATCAAAAAACCGATGCTTAGATTTACTGCAACAACATTCTTTTTGTTGTTCTTCCTCGAGTCGGCTAAGAATAATAACAAACCAAAGAAAGCCGTTGCGATGGCAATAACCATAGGAGATCTTAGATTCTCCTCTATCAACTGGTAGAACGATCCCCCAATCAATACTACTGGGATAGTGGCTACTAAAATGATGCCCAATTGGGAATGAATAAGAGAGTCAATACTTTTAAAATTAGAAGGACAGAACATATTCAGCAAGTCATCTCTAAAATAGAAAATTACAGCTAGAAGGGTGCCAAAATGAAGTGCAACATCGAATACCAATCCTTGATCTTCCCATCCTGAAAGCTCAGATAATAAAATTAAGTGGGCAGAACTTGAAATCGGCAAAAACTCAGTAAGACCCTGAATAATTGCTAGTAGAATTGCCTGTATTGTTTCCATGAATTAAAAATATAGAATCGTTTACAATAAATACCGAAAATCTCTTGCCTCCGTAAAACTTTCCTTAATCATACAGTCCTTGCTTAGCAACATAAATTTGAATGTGTCTCCCATTTGATCAGGGAGCAATAATTGTTTCACTGCTTGATTCGTTTTGAATCTCTTATTCTGATCCGATATTTGATTAACATGCTCAAGAATTCCTGCGGACAACAAGAAATCTCTGTGGGAAGTATAAGTCTCAACTTTAAAACCATGCTCAAGACCAACATCCGCTACCAAGCTAAAATCCACCCATGCTGATAGGTCTTGCAAACCTGGAAGGAATAGTGGGTCATAATGAGCCATATTTTGGTAATGACAGACCAATGTTCCAGTTGATCTATCAGTGGAATAATATTCTCCTCTGGAGCAGCCATAGTCTATAAACATTATTGCTCCAGAAACCAAACTGGCAGATATTGCACTGAACCAATTCTTATAATTGGGTCTTATTTCGGAAACAAACCCGTTTTCAAACTTCCTTTTTAACTCTTTCTCAATGGATTGTATTGCGTCTTTGATGACTTCGTCTGCTAATTTGTCTTGTTCTATCAATCTTTGATTGGTGTAAGTAACACCAATCTCATAGATGTCTTCATCTTGTATCCTAAATCTCCGACAAGGCATTGCATCCAAAACTTCATTGCCGAGGATTACCCCAGTAATCAAGTTTTCAGGCAATGAATCGAGCCAAGTAACTTTTTCCAAGAGATTGTCTGGTAATTTTGCTAAAAGTCTTTGCTGCCGATCTTTTAAATCAGCACTGAGTTCAAGTATGTAGTATTGGTCAGGTACAAATCCTTGGTTGTCTAGTCGAGTTAAAATATCGAAAGCCAATTGACCGGAGCCAGCACCGATTTCCAAAATCATTTGTTTTGGATAACTGTGTAAAATTTTTATCATTTGGTCAGCAAGACATACACCAAAAAGATTGGATATCTCTGGTGCCGTTGTAAAATCACCACCAGTACCTAGTTTTCTAGTTCCAGACGAATAATATCCAAGACCCGGTTCATACAAAATAAATTGCATAAAATTAGCAAAGTTTATCCAGCCTTCATTTGTATTAATTTTCTTGGCCAACTCTTCTAACACAGTGGACGAATGATTGAGCGATGCCTCATCCGGAGTCGGTAGGTCTTGTCTTTCAGATCTCAAATTTTTACCTTTTATCAAACCAATATTATCTAGAATTAATATCGGTAGTGTTAGTTTTCAATTAAAATAACGATTATGAATGATAAATTCAAAAAATGGGCTTTGGTCACCGGAGGGGCGAAACGGATTGGAGCTACAATAGCTGAAACACTTCACAATAACGGTTTCAATGTAGCAATCCATTACAATTCATCCAGTGATTCAGCTGAACAATTATGCGCTCAATTCAATGCAAAGAAGCAGAATTCATCGATTGCAATAGGAGCTGATCTTCTTGACCAAAGCTCTCTGGAAAATTTAATTCCGTCACTCATTGAAAAAACAAAGAGATTGGATGTTTTAGTTAATAACGCCTCTACTTTTTACCCAACCCCGATTGAAAAAATAACCCTGGAGGATTGGGAAAATTTATTTGGCACCAATCTTAAGGCACCCTTATTTCTATCCAAATACGCTGCCAAATATCTTCAACAATCACGTGGGACTATTATTAATATCATAGACATACATTCCAAAAAACCGTTAAAAGATCACCCAATCTATGGTTCTGCAAAATCTGGTTTGGCAATGTTAACGCGCTCTCTTGCATCGGATTTGGCCCCTGATGTGAGAGTCAATGGAATTTCTCCAGGATTAATATTATGGCCTGAGAACAATCCTTCGGATCAAGTCAAAAATAATATACTGCAACAAATACCTCTGAAAAAAATTGGAACGTCAGAGGACATTGCCAATTGTGTGTTGTTTTTAATTGAAGATGCGCCTTACATCACTGGAGAAATCATTGCTGTTGATGGGGGCAGAAGTATGGGTTGGTAGCTTCGTTAGACCTCAAGCGATGCTTTGTTTAAAGGATGCTCTTCTTGGTCAAAGCTCTCCCAAAGATCCTTGAAAGTTTTGCCTGAAATAGGGTGAATGCCGTCCGGCTCAATCTCAGCCAATGGGCAGATAACAAAGCTGTAGAGTTCTATATCTATTCTGGGAACCTGGAATGGTTTTTCTTGGTGAACAAGATTGCCATAAAGAAGCATATCAATATCTAGCGATCTAGAGTCAAAAGCACCTGTGCCAATATTCCTTCCAGTTGCAGACTCCAACCTTCCAAGAAAATCTAACATTTCATTGGGGTTAAATGAGGATTTTACTTTTACCACCATATTTAAGAAATCGTTTCCCTCAAATCCAATTGGTTTGTTTCTATAGACCGATGAAATTTGAATATTGCCGAAGGCTTTTTTTAATTCTCTACAGGCGTATTTAAGGTTTTTTTCAGGATCGATGTTGCTGCCAAGACTCAGAAATACTTCCGTTTTCTTGGTGGGCTGGTTAACCATCTTTTGTTCGTTCTATAGAAACACCGACATTCCTTGAATCCCTTATCGCAAAAGGTTTGGAGATTCTCAGCTTTAGCCACTGAACATCAAATTCTTCCAAAATTATTTTCGCAACATTTTCGGCAAGTGTTTCAATCAGATTAAACTGACTCGCTTGGATAAATTGCTTCACTCGTTTGCTCACTGCTTTGTAATCCAGAACATCCTCTATGGAATCTGATTGTGAGGCTTTTTTAGTATCCGTCTGCATTTCCAAGTCAATGGAAATAGTCTGAGGATTTCTTTTTTCCCAATCCCAAATACCAATAACGGCGTCGATCCTAAGGCCAGTTAAAATAATTTTATCCACGACTAAAGCTGTGAGTTTGCGGAATAGATTTTATCAATTGACCATCTTGGATTCACTTCTATTCTGTAATCGATATTTGCAATTCCTTTTTGGAAATTAAATAATCCTGCCAAAGCGATCATTGCTGCGTTGTCTGTGCAAAACTCGATCCTTGGATAAGTCACTTGGGCATCTCTCTCTGCTAACTTAAGCTTCATGTTCTTCCTAAGCTTTTTATTTGCTCCAACACCGCCAGCTACAACAACAGATTTAATCCCTGTTACCTCAATGGCTGTGTCGGTTTTGTGAATCAAACTGCCAACAATAGCCTCTTCATAAGCATGGGCCAGATCGGCTTTTATTTGGTCTGTCAACATCTGTTTCTTGTTTAGTTTCCTTATTTTATACATTAAGGCAGTTTTCAATCCACTGAAGCTAAAATCCATATTGTTCTTCTTCTTTAGCATCGGCCTTGGAAATTGGTAAACGCCTGGATGACCCGACAGGGCCAATTCAGCAATAGCTGGTCCACCAGGGTAATCCAGGTCAAGGAGTTTGGCGCCTTTATCAAATGCCTCACCAGCCGCATCATCCAATGTTTGTCCCAGAAGTTTATAACTCCCTTTTTTTTGAACTTCCACCAGCAGCGTATGACCTCCAGAAACCAATAAGGCAATAAAGGGCATTTGCAGATCATCACCCTCAAGAATTGGGGCCAGTAAATGTGCTTCCATATGATGGACTGGTATGGAAGGAATACCTAATGAGAAAGCCAACCCATTGGCCAGAACTGAACCGACAAGCAAGGCACCAACAAGACCCGGACCAGCGGTATAGGCAATAGCATCAATATCTTTGAGTTGAAGATCGTTTGAACGTAACAACTCATCAATCAGGGGTAAAAGCTTTTTTATGTGCTCCCGTGAGGCAAGCTCAGGAACAACGCCCCCAAATTTTTTATGCAAAGTTACTTGACTGAAAATACTGTGTGCGATCAAGCCTTTATTGGAATCAATAACTGCCGTAGCTGTTTCATCACAACTGGTTTCTATACCAAGAATGGTCAGGGATTTTTTAGATTGGAGCATCCTCTAAAACGATGCTTGTTTGCGGTAAATTTTTTGCATTTTTCTGCACTAAACTGTATATTTCACCGTTCATTTAACGGATTAAGTATATATTGATTTAATTTACTTAAAAGGAATAAGTTTCTTGCCAATCATTACAGTAAAAGATAACGAGTATTTTGACTTTGCCCTAAGGCGATTTAAGCGCTCTTGTGAAAAAGCAGGCATTCTCAACGAATATCGAAAAAGAGAATTTTACGAGAAACCCACACAGGAAAGAAAAAGGAAAAAAGCTGCTGCAGTCAAAAGAGAAAAGAAGCGTGTTTCTAGGGAACGCAACAGAACTCGCCGACTTTACTGATCAGAAAAATAGTTGTCTTTACTCACTCAAATCCAAGAGGATATAAAAACGGCACTTCGAAGTGGAGAGCGTCTCAAGCTTACCACCCTGAGAATACTATTGTCTGTTATTAAAAAAAGAGAGAAAGATACAAGACAGGAAATTACCGAGGATGCAATATTAGCCATAATTGAAAAACAAGTTCAGTTACGCAAGGAGGCAGCTGAAATATATCAAGCAGCAGACAGGTTAGAACTTTTCGAAAAAGAAAATGAAGAAGCAACAATATTACAAGGGTACCTGCCTGAAAAACTTGACGAATTGGAATTAACAAAAATAATTGAAACAATCATATCTAATACTGGTGCAGAAACAATCCAGGACATGGGTCGAGTAATGGCAGAACTAAAAAACCGGTCTGCGGGTAGCATCGACATGAAACAAGCCAGTGGTATGGTTAGAATGCTCCTGTCTCGATGATTAGTAATTTCATTATTTTAAGTAATTTTTACTTTTCACATTTTTCTGAATAGACTTATTCTCTTATTCAAAAAAAGAGAAAATCTGATAATTTCTTTTCTATGCCAGAACTTATTCCACAGGACTTTATAGATGACTTAGTTCAGAGAATTGACGTTGTCGAAGTCATTGGCAATCGCCTTGAGATCAAAAAAGCAGGAAAAGAATACAAAGGACTGTGCCCTTTTCACACTGAAAAAACACCTTCTTTTACCGTAAGTCCGGATAAAGGTTTTTATCATTGTTTCGGTTGCGGTGCTCATGGAACTGCACTGGGATTTTTGATTGACTTTGATCGTTTAACATTTATCGAAGCCATTGAAGAACTGGCAAAAATGGCTGGGGTCATGATTCCCAGAACAAAACGGGGCCGTTCCGAAAGTGTCAAAAACAAAAACCTGCAAGACTTATTGCTTGAATTGATGTCGCATTATATTGATAACTTGAGTAAATCTAAAAAAGCTATTGAGTATCTAAAAACTAGAGGGATAGATGGACAAACTGCAAAAAAATTCTCCATAGGATTTTCTGAGGATTCGTGGGATGAGGTGTTAAAAAAATTCGGCACATCAAAAAAAAATATAGAAAATTTGTACGACTGTGGACTGATCATTAAGAAAGACAATGGCGGTTACTATGATCGCTTTAGAAATAGAATTATGTTTCCAATCAAGAACAACAAGGGACATGTTCTAGGATTTGGAGGTCGCATAATTGATCAGGGGGACC
>Ga0208568_1000180_pt1 | contig 27004 bp, 30 predicted proteins | sample DeeseametaMP2969_FD_184165 | JGI IMG/M metagenome (GOLD analysis project Ga0208568, IMG submission 184165) | Marine microbial communities from the Deep Atlantic Ocean - MP2969 (SPAdes) | ecosystem: Environmental > Aquatic > Marine > Oceanic | place: South of Funchal, North Atlantic Ocean... | reverse complement strand
TTAATATAGTTAAATCAGGCGGATCGCCTTTAGTACTATAATATCACTATCGGCACGTAGAGGCCGGAGGTTCAAATCCTCTCACCCCGACCATTTTTCCTCAGAACAGCCACACTGGAGCGCACTTCCATCCCCGGAAGGACTCCCGAAAATCCCGCGACCAAAAGACATCACCAGGAGTCAACGATGGCCCGCGAACAAACGATGCACGAACTGGAACAAGGCGATTACACCTTGCCCAACACCGGGCGCCCGGTTATCCGGTCGACCAAGGGCGTGATCTCCAGCGGCCACTATCTCACCTCCATGGCCGGTATGCGGATGCTTCTAAACGGCGGGAACGCCTTTGACGCCATCGCCGCCGCCGGATTCGCCGCAGCAGTCATTGAACCAATCGCATCTTATTCCCTGGCGGCGGAGGGCGTGTTCATGCTCTACGACGCGGCCAGCGACGAGACCCTGTCCCTCAGCGGACAGGGCACCGCTCCTGGAAAGGCCACGGCAGAATTCTACAAGTCACAGGGGTTCAACCGTATCCCCACCGGGCCTGGCAAAGACGCCCATCTTTCTTTCACCGTACCCGGCATCGTTGCTGCCTACATCTCCCTTCTGGAGCGCTACGGTAGCATGACCATCTACGAGGTCCTGGCTCCGGCCATCGATTACGCCGAGAACGGCATCCCCAACTACGAATATATGCTCAACCGTTTGGAAAACGCCAACACGGCCACCCAGTTCGACAACTATCCGCCCGGCGGCTGGGACGTTTTCTATGACAACAGAGAGGTCCCTGAGCCCGGCTCGACGTTGGTCCAGCCCGGACTAGCCAACACGCTGAAGGCTATGTCTTCCGCGGCAGTTGCCGGAGACCGCCTGGCCGGCTTGAAGGCGGCCCGGGACGTTTTCTATAAGGGTTCGGTCGCCAAAACCATCGTCGACTCCTCGGCGAGTGTCGGCGGCATCCTGTCCATGGACGACTTGGCAAGCTATGAAGCGCTGTTCGGACAGCCCGTTTCCAGCACGTTTGAAGGTCATGAGATCCTCGGCCATGACACCTGGACGCAGGCCCCCATGGTGCAACAGACCCTGAATCTGCTTGAGCACTTCGATCTCAAAGCGATGGGCCACAACAGCCCCGAATACATCCACACCATCACCGAAGCATTGAAGCTGGTCTTCGGAGACCGCGAGGCCTATTACGCCGACCCGGAGTACGCCGAGATTCCCCTCGACGGCCTGATATCCAAGGAATATGCGGCCGAGCGGGTGGGTCTGATCGACCCGGAGCGCGCGCTACCCGAGCAGGCGGCCCCCGGCGACCCCTGGAAGTACTCCAAGGGCAAGGGCCAGGTCCCGGCGGCGGCGGGCATCGCCGCTTCCAGCAACGGCTCGTCCGAAGACTCGAACCACGAGGGCACGACCCACGTCTCGGTGATCGACAACGATGGGAATATGGTGTGCGGCACCATCAGCGGCGGAGCGTTCGTAAAGTCGGTGTTCTTCCCCGATCTTGGGTGCGCCCTCAGCACGCGCATCGAGATGTTCAACTGCGAAGAGGGGCACCCCAACGTCGTTGAACCGGGAAAGCGCCCTCGCACTACCCTGATCAACTACATGGCCCGCAAGGACGGAGAGACGGTGATGACCATCGGCTGTCCCGGCGGCGACAACCAGGCCCAGGCCAACGTTCAGATCATCCTGAACACTCTGATATTCGGCATGGACCCCCAACTGGCGGTGGAAGCTCCTCGGTTCGCCACCCAAAGCGTCGAGAATTCCTTCTTCCCCCATAACTATCTTCCCGGACGGTTGGACCTTGAAGACGGCATCGCCCAAAGCACCGCCGACGCTCTGAGTGCGCGGGGACATGATATCGGCCGGGCCGCCAACTGCGGCCTCGGCGCCACCGTGTCGGTCCGCGACCCCAAGACCGGCAACCTAAGCACCGGCGCCGACCCCCGCCGCGCCTGCTACGCCATGGGTGTCTAGGTCAAACGACAACGGTCCAAGCACCCAGCCTTCCCAGTGGTTTCCTCTCCCACGCATGGGAGAGGGTTAGGGTGAGGGCCGTCTTTTGTGCAAGTTACCGGCGAATCGCCAGGTTTGGATCGCCTGGATGTCGGCTTCCGCCGGAATGACGGACACGTCACCGCAACTCACTCCTCACCAACTCCACCCCCCGCACCATCGCCTGCAGCTTGCCGAACGCCACATCCCGAGGCAGGTATTTCATGCCGCAGTCGGGGGCCAGCATCAGTTGTTCCGGCGGCCTGTATTTGAGCGCCTCTCTTACCTTGGCCGCAACGGCCTCGGGCGGCTCGACTGCTGCATCTTCCAAGTCTATGACACCCACGACCATAGTCTTGCTGGGAAGTTTGGCCAGCACCGACATATCCAAGTCCGGCTGGGCGGCTTCGATGGAAACCAGGTCAACCGCCGATTCATCCAGCTCGGCCAAGAACGCGTACTCAGACGCCTTGTTCTTGACCACCGCCGCGTAGCCGAAGCACAAATGCAGGCCGGTGGTCCCGATCACGCCTTCCAGCGCCTTGTTGATCGCCGGAACGCCGAACTCTCTGGCGTCATCGGCATGGGCCTGGAGCCACGGCTCGTCCAGTTGGACGACATCGGCGCCCGCCTCGAACAGGGCTTTCACCTCTTGGTTCACGGCCACCGCGTAGTCCATGGCCAGCGACGCCCGGTCCGGGTAGTGGTCGTTCTGGACCTGCTGTGACATGGTGAACGGGCCCGGAACAGTTACTTTGATTCGGCGGGTGGTGTTGGCCCGCAGGAACTCCACGTCCCGCACCTGAACGGGCCGGTTTCGCTTGATTGGTCCCACTACCCTGGGGACGATCGTCGGCTGACCGCTCCTTCCCAGCACTTCGCCGGGGTTCTCGATATCGACCCCGTCCAGAGCGGTGGCAAACCGGTTGGAGTAGCTCTCGCGTCTGATCTCGCCGTCGGTGATCAATTCCACGCCGGCCCGTTCCATCTCGCCGATGGCCAGCAAAGTGGCGTCGTCCTGGGCCGCCTCCAGGTGATCATCAGAGACCCGCCACAGGCCTGTTTGACGCACCCTGGGAACGATATGGGACAGGGTCTCCCGGTCGATCAACCAATCGGGTTGGGGATAGCTGCCGACCACCGTGGTGCCAAGAAAATTGCCGTCCATCGCTGCTCCTTCGCTCGTTTATCACCCAAACCTGGTGTTGGCGAATAAAAAGCCCCCATTCCGACTCGTCGGGACGGGGGCTAGCTTCTGACGCGCTCCAGAAAGTCTTAGTCGCTGGTGAGAGCTGGTTCCTGGACCCTTGAACTGATCCGGCCGTTGATGTAGTTGTCGCCGAGCCATCGCTCGATGGAGACCTCAGCCCGTTCCTGCATGGTGACGTCGTCTTCGTTGCCGACATCACGCGTGAGGCAGCAGAACTCCAGGGAGATGCCGTTGGGGTCCTTCAGGTAGATGGACTTGGCCCACTCGTGGTCAACGATGTCGGTGACGGTCTGGCCTTTGTCGATCAGCTCGATCCGCTTGGCCTCGAGAGCGGCTTCTGAGCCGGCCTCGAATGCGAAGTGGTAGAAGGGTCCTGGGACGCCCAGCCCGTCATTGATGCCGGCGTCGTAGTCGTTCGGGATGGCGTCCACGTTATTGGGCTCCATGAACGCCAATAACTGGTCGCGTCCGACTTCAACAAACATATGGCGGATGTAGCCGCCCTCTTTGATCTTGATGATGTCGCAGCGCACCACCTTGAAGCCCAGAACGCCCTCGTAGAAATCTCTGGTCTTGTCCAGGTCCAGCGTGGAGAGTCCGATGTGCGAGAAACCTTTGTTTGACATATTCGTCCTCCTAATGCGGCTGCTTTAGTATGAAAGTTTAGTGGTTGAGTAATAACGCGTCAATCAACGGTGGTTAGCTGATGTTTTGACTTTGGGAGTATTCAAAGGGTCGTATCGTCATTCCAGCCCTTCCCCGGAAAGGAAATCCAGGATGCTTTCAGAGATGTTGCTTGGCAATCCACAACTGATCTGGATCCTTGCCTCCGCAGGAATGACGTGGGGGCGCAGGTAATCTTGTGAGCAGATCTGGGTCGGCCACCATGGGCACGGGGCCGTCGGAAATTGTTCGAATGTGCAAATCATCTAAGCAAGGGCAGCACCTCATGGTGCAGCCGCTCGAGATGTTCGACATCGGCCGGCACCAGACATAGCATCACCGTCGTGATTCCGGCGTCCAAGAAGCCCTGAATGAAGGCGGCGCACTCGGCCGGTTTGCCAAAAGCGCACCAATTGTCGACGTCGTAGCCGCCATAGAACGACTGCAAAAGCGGTGCGATACGCTCACGGGCCCGGGCCTTAGCACGGAACCGACTGTTGTCGATGGAAAGATAGATGATCTTGCCCAGCTCCAAGGAGTCCGGGTCCCGCCCGGCTCTGGCGGCGCATTGCCAGACGTAATCGCAACCTCGCGCGGCGCCGTAGGGAATACCCCCGGAAGGGTGGACCCAGCCATCGGCCAAGGTGGCGGCCAGGTCAACCGCCGCGCTGGTAACCCCGGCGACAAAGAGCGGGATACCCCCTTCTTGGACCGGCCTGACATCGATGGAGGCCTTTTCCAGATGGTGATGACTGCCCTTGAAGGAGACCTCGTCCTCGCTCCACAACCGCTTAAGGAGCGTGATAGTCTCGTTAAAACGGACACCGATCCTTGGCCGGCGGCCTTCCGATATGCCTTCTTCGGGCCAGCGATGCTGGGACAATCCCACGCTCAACCGCCCATGGGAAACTATGTCTAGGTTCGCTGTCTCCTCGGCAAATGACAATATCGAATCCGAATTCCCGAACATCGCCGCCCCCAGCCGTATCCGCGATGTTGCCGCGGAGGCGGCGGCCAGGGCGCTCACGCCGTCCCCGGGGCCGAGAAAGGTCCATCCCGGGCTGGTCCGTCTCCGGATGGCCTGTGCCTGGCTGAACAGCGTCTCGGTGAACCATAGGGCGTGAAATCCCATCTGTTCGGCCGCTTGATAAAAGTCGGGAATCTCCTCAGATCGCGGCACGATGAGATCGATGTTGGGTCCGTCGTCCATGAACCGCTCCTCCCGAGGCGAAGCTAGACATGTCAGCCTGGCTAAACCCGCCGTATCTCCCTGGTCGCCGAGTGGGTACTGCCGCCGAATGTGGGCACCCACGAAGAATGTTTGCCGGGGCCGCCCAGAACGATGATCATGAGAAGGTCCGGCTCCACCACCATGGGCACGGGGCCGTCGGGTATCTTCTGGAACCGTTCCATCATGGTCTCGTGGGTGTACCGCTCCAGGGGGATGCGGGCGTTCTGATGCAGCCACTCCCTGATCTCGCGCTTGCCGAAGCCGTCGCCAGCGATGGTCGCGGCATGCTCCGGGCCCAAGGCCAGCAGGGTCTCGCCGCCGGTGTAGGCGTTGTTGGCTCCGGTGATGGATATGGCCCCCGAGATGATGGTCAGGATGTCTTCGGCAGTGCTGCCCGAATGGTCGTTGATGTTGTGGGGCGGCTCACCGGCCAGCACAGTCACCGTGCTCTGGTCAGCCCGGAACCCTCGCTCGATATGCAGGGGCTCCCACGGGTTGGCCTCCTCATTCTCGGCCACGCAGTAGGTGTACTTGGAGGGCGCGCCCTGGGTGGACATGTCTCCCACGCCAGGATGTGCCCCACCGACGTTAAGCTGCACCAGCCGAACCGCCCGCCCGATGGTCGCGTTGGGCTGCCAACCGGGACCGAAAGCGCCGGAACCGCCGTGCAAACCCAGCTCTTCGCAGATGGGTCCGTTGACGATGATCAACGGGGCGCAGGGATGGGTGGTGGCCTGGATGGCGTAGAGGTTGAAAACTTCGTCGCACATGGCCTCGACGGCGGCGATGATCACCGGCAGGTACTCCGGCCGGCACCCAGCCATCATCGCGTTAACCGCCAGCTTCTCCACGGTCGCCGAGCCCCAATTGGGCGGTATCTCGCCGATGATGTCCTGGGGACTCAGGGGAGTCGATGCCAGCATGGCTTCCACGCGTTCCAGGGTGGGCGGCATAATCGGAAGGCCGTCGGTCCAACCACTCTCCAGATAAAGGGCCTGAACAGCCTCGAAATCGTCATCAACTTCTAAACGGCCGGAGATCAGATCAGCCAAATCGTTCCTCCCCAATGATAAGGGCGGCCCTTTTGCGGGCCGCCCTTGATTGTCATTCCAGTGGAGGCCTGCCTAGCGGCTTCCGGTCAAGCCCTCTACCACCTGTTCCAGCAGACCGTCAGCCTTGGCAAGAAGCGCCTCGGCCCGCAAACCGCCCAGGGGGTGTTCGGCTATGGCCATGGTGAGTTCCGCCATCCCAAGGGAACGCCGCTCAACTTCACCCAGGCGTTTGAATCGGTCCGTGCCCACCACCACCGTCCGAACGCCCCGCTTCTCCAGTTCCACTGCGTCGTGGATACTCCACGACGTACAGGACCCTCAATCCGCCAGGCCGACGATCACCGCTTGTACGGAACCGGCCAACTCGTCGAGCACTTCATCTGTGGCGGGCAGGGAAGCCGTGGGCTTGCGCTTGTAGACCACGTCCGCGATCTCGTATTTCTCCCGCAGCAGCTTTTCGAGGCGTTCGAAAAGCAGGTCGCCGTTGGGCTTGCTGTTCCAGAGGAAGCCAAGGGACTGCCCGCCGAGGCTGTCCAGCGCCGGGGCCATGGCTTGCACCATCTCTCTGGGCGCGGCCGTGGGGTCGAGGACGATCAGTTTGGCTTTTCCGGTTGTGGTCATGGGTTACCTTCGCCCGGCCAGTTTCGAGCCTGATATTACTTGAAGGCTAGGGCCTGCCGATTTTCATGTCAAGCAGACCCGGCAGCTTCCTTATGGCGCCTTGAAGAACGGTGACGGCATGGGGCCCACCGGCACTTCGATCAGTACCGGGGCGTCCAGGGTCAACGCCTTTTTTAGAGTGGCCTCCAACTCGGCCGGTCCGTTGGCCAGGAATCCCCTGGCACCGTAGGCCTCGGCCAGCTTGACGAAGTCTGGGTTGTGCAGATCGGCTCCAATGGTCCGGCCGTTGAACTGGTTCATCTGGTCGCGCTTCACGTTCCCGTAGGCGTTGTCGTTGAAGACCACCACGACCACGTTGATATTGTGCGCCACGGCCGTGGACATCTCCTGGGAGTTGAACATGAAGCCGCCGTCGCCCGAAAGGCAGACCACGGCCTTGTCCGGCTGGGCGACCTTGGCGCCCAAAGCGGTGGGGTAGGCGTAGCCCAAGTTTCCAGAATATGAAGAGGTGATGAAGGTCCGGGGCTCGTAGACCGGGTAGTGGGCCCGGCTGTAGTAGCCCAATTGGGTCATACCAGAGATCAAGATGCTGTCCTCGGGTAGGGCGCGGCGGACCGCTTCCAGCAGCTCCCCTTGAGGCTCGACTTTGATGATGTCCTCTGACCGCTGGGCTTTCTGCGCCGCAACTTCGGCGGTTCGGTCGGCCTTGGCCTGGGTCTTGGATGAAAGGGCGGTGAGCAGGTCTTCCATCGTAAGGCGGGCGTCGCCCTCCACCCTGAGGGTGTTCTCGTAATGGCGGCCGATCTCTTCGGGGTCAACGTCGATCTGGATGACTTGCTGGCCGTCGATCCATTGGGACGTGACCAGCCTGGTGCCCACGGCCAGTATGACGTCGTGGCCGGACTGTTCTCTGGCGATGGTGTCGTTACGCAGCCAAAGCGCTCCCAGGGCCAGGGGATGGTGGTCGGAGATGGCGCCCTTGCCCTCAGCGGTGGTGACCACCGGGGCCTGGAGAAATTCAGCCAGCTTGGTCAATGCCTCCGTGCCCTGTGCGGAGATCACGCCGCCGCCGGCCCAGATCAGCGGGTTGGACGCGCCGGCCAGGGCTGCCGCCGCCGCTTCGATCTGTTCTTTGCTGGCCGCTTTTGGCTGCGGCGCTTCGGGCTCCAGGAGTTCCACATCGGCCACTTCCGCCAGCGTCTCCGGGGGAATCTCGATCTCAACCGGACGAGGCCGGCCGTTCTTGAGATGATGGAAGGCCTGGTGCACCGCCTCGGGGACTTCGGCCGGGTCCATGATGCGGTGGGCCCATTTGGTGACCGGGCGGATGGCGTCAAGTTGGTCGTTCACCTCGTGGAGCATGCCGCGGTCTCCGCCAATCTCGTCACGCTCGATCTGTCCGCAGACCACTAGCACCGGCGAGGACGCCGAGTAGGCGGTGGAGACACCTGCCGAAGCGTTCAGCAGGCCGGGTCCGGGCACCATCATCGCGGTGCCGATCTCGCCGCTGGCACGGGCGTAGCCATCGGCCATGTAGGCGGTGGCCTGCTCATGGCGGACCGTGATGAACCGGATGCCGGGCTCGTCATAAAGGCCGTCCATCATGTGGTAGAGCTGGACTCCGGGAAGCCCGAATATCACTCGGACGCCCTCGCGGTATAGGGACTTTGCCAACGCCTGGCCGCCGGTCATCTTAACCATTTTTTCTATTCCTTGTGTTTGATCTCATCGGTTGATTCTTGTCACTCTATCTTGACTATGGAGTGTTGAACTGCACCAGTATGCCATCCGGGTCGCGGACATAGATGCTCCGAATCTCGCCGTTGGCATCGGTGTAGGACTCCCTGGGCCCGGCCAGAGGGTACCCTTTGGCCACCAATTCGTCGGCCAAGCCAGCCACGTCGGTAACGCCAAAGGATATGTGGCTGATGCCCACTTGGTCAAGCATGATGGGCGTACCATCGGACCTCTCGCCCGGATGGCTGGTTAGCGTCAGGGTGGGAGTGGCGCCATCGCCGTAGGCTAGGCTAACCCAGTGGCGGGTATTGCGTTCCAGGGCGTAGTTATCCAGCCGCGCCGTTTGGGCGCCGCCCTCGGTGATATCGGTGATCTTCTCGCCGATGACCTTCATTCCCAGGGCGTCCCGGTAAAACTTCAATGATTCTGCCATATCCCGGACACACACGCCGATGTGGGTCACGCAGGTTGCTTCCATGTTTCAGTCTCCTAGATTTAAGGGGCTGCCCTAGGGCTCTACCCGAAGATAAAGTCCCCGATGGCGGTGAAGTACTCGTCCAGACCCTTGAAGAGCAGGTCGTTATGGCCCGCTCCGGGAATCACCAGCATCTTTTTCTCGGTGGACGCGAAATTTCGGAACATCTCCTCGGCGTCGTCCAGGGGCGCGAGGGCGTCCATCTCGCCGTGGATCACCAGCACTGGGATGGCGATCGACGCCGCCTTGGCCCGGTAGGCTTCTTCCAGATCATCGGCCTGTTGCGGGCCCAAGCCTCCAGTGAACTGTCCCAGGCTAGGCCGTCCGCTTTCGATGATCACGCCGTTGATCGCCGGGTCTTCTTTGGCGGCCAGTTCAAAGGCCGAATGCCGCCCCATGGAGCGGCCCATCACATAAACCGGCCCCTGATAACCGCTGGCCCCCAACACGATACGCATGGCCTCAAGCACGGTATTGGCGTCGGCGAGCATGTTGGTGAACGACGGTGTTCCACCGCTTTTCCCGTAACCACGGTAGTCGGCGACGAAGAAGTTGAGCCCGATCTGGTTGTAGAACGGAGCGATCGCGTCGTAGTCGATCGCCGTCTCTCCGTTGCCATAGAAGAACAAGATCGTGGGAGCGCTATTGCCGTAGGGGAAAAACCTGCAGGACAGACCGATGTCGTCGCCGACATTCACCGTGTAGTCCTGCACCCCCTCGGGAGTGGGTGTCCAGCCCTGCCGTGGGAAGAAGGAGTTTAGGGATATGTTGGGATCATCCAGGGCCGAGTAGTCCACTTGGGCCATTTTCAAACTCCTTCAGGGATATCCAGCGGCAGCCGACTTCCACCATGCCGCCTTTCCGTAGGGGCAGGTTTCTAACCTGCCCTGTTCTCCAGCCAATATCTTAATTTAAACGGTCAGCCCTACCGGCCTCCAGATACAACCATATTGAGAACCGCTTTATACGACAGCAGGGCGGGTTAGAAACCCGCCCCTACGCTGATTTTCTACATTTTGGCAAAGGATTGCCAATCACCCGAAAAACCCGTCCGCCACGTTACTGGCCAACAGGTCCGCGACCAGTTCCGGCCTTTGGAGCGGCACATCGTGGATGGAGTTCTCAAGCCATACGGTTTTGCTGTTGGGCAATTGTTGCTCCGCTTCGTCAACTGACATAAACCGGCTTTGGCCCCGGCCCTGCGTGGCCGCGTTGCTCTGCTGGCGGGCCGGCATGATCAATACGGGACATTGTACCTGCTGGTAAAGCTCCGCGGGATGGTGGTCCCACAGAGCCTCGATGATTCGCAGGTGGTTGGCCCGGGTGAGGCGGGCTTTGATGGTGCCGTCTTCCTGCACCTCGAAATTCGCCATGACCACATCGTGGGACCCTGGCGCCATTCCTGCGCCTTGGTGCCGGTTCTGCACCCGTTCCTTGAAATCCTCCAGCTTCACGCCGGTGAAGTCGGGGGGCGACATCTCCAACTTGGCGTCCTCGACGCTGGAGTACCGGGCCGAGGCGTTGATCATCCCGCCATCGACCCAGGCCATACCCTTCAACGAATCAGGGGCGCGAACCGCCAATTCTAGCGCGACGCTGCCGCCCCAAGAATGTCCGACCACCACCGGGGCCACTCCACCCAGGTCGTTGATGACCCCAATGACGTCTTGGGCCACAGTGGCGAAGTCGTAGCCATGGTTGGGCTTGGCGCTTTCGCCGTGGCCCCTTAAGTCCAGAGCGATAACCGCGTGGTCCTCGGCGAGGATGGGCGCAACCATGTCCCAGATGTGGCAGGTAGACGCCAGGCCGTGGAGCAGCAACAACGGCTGGCCGGACCCGCCCCAGTCCCGGTAATGGAAGCTCAAGCCGTCAACTGTGACCAATTCGTCGCGCGGGGCCTGTGGCATTTTAAATCCTCGGGAAAGCCTCATATTATTCCGGACTCAGACCGGCCCGCCTAGACTATGCATCCGGGCGGGCCGTTCTGTTAGCTTGAATCACGCCGGTCAGATCACTGCCAGATGGCGAATCCCCAACCACCGCCGGTGCCAGCTGGAGAGCGGTAGACCGGTACATACTCCACCACTTCCATGTCCAGGTGCTCGCAGGCTCCCGCAGCGGTGATCCAGTTGAGGATCTCCGAATTGCCGGAGTTCAGGCGGTACCGGGGTAAAGAAGCCAATAGTTCGACGTCTCTTTCCTTCATGCCTTTGATGGCCAGTTGGTCGATCTCTTCATCCACCAAGAAGTGGCTCAGACCGCCGGAACCTACCACCGCCACCTTCTTGTCGCTGTCCCAGTTCTTGATCGCCTTGGCCACAGACTGGCCTAGGTTGTAACAACGCTTGGGGCTGGGCGTGTTGGGCGGATAGAAGGTGTTCTGGGTGATCGGCACGATGGGCCTGATCTTATTGTTCATGACCCGCTTGACCACGTAGGAATAGGCGTGGGGCATCGCCTGAGGCCGGCGTTCTGTGACGATGGGCTTTTTAAGGTAGCCGATCGGCCCGACCGTGCCGCCCGCTTCTTTATTCATATATCGAGACTGGGCGATGTCGAAGTCGTCCTCGATCAACTTCTCGATGAGATGCAGACCGAGCGCCGAGTCCACCGGGACATCCATCTCCTCCGTGCCGTAGCCCCACGAGGAGGCCTTGGTGGCCGGAGGTACATTGTCGCCTTGGCCTCTGGGCGTGAGGTGCATCGTATCTCCCCAGTAGATGGAAAACAGCGGCATATTGTCGTCGAAGAATAGCTCTTCCTGGTCGTCGCCGACGATCACCACTACGTCGGGATCTGCCTCCAGCATGGCTTCCTCCAGGGCTACGATGCCCCTCTGGCAGGCTTCGTACTGCTCTTGGAAGATCTCGGGGGTTAGTCTGGTGGCGATGGCTGGGTCGGCTGTCTCTAGGAGTTCTTCGTAAGTCTTGGTTGAGCCGTCTTCTAGGGACAGCAGCATCGGGTTGGTCTTGTCGCGGGCTGCGTAGTCACTCCACATGCTGCCCGGCAGGCTCAACATGGGGCTATGAGAAGTGCCCAGGCCCAATACAATCTCAGCCATGTTCTCTCCTACTGGGTTGCCGGTTCGTTATTCCTATGATCGGCAACTGACCGGCAACGAAAATACTGGATACATAATCCGCTGGCACGGAAGATTTCGCAAGGTCTCGTGTTTATGCCGCAAGAGGAGGCGTCGGGGATACGCCTAGCCCGCGACAGATCGGTGGTCCGGCGCAACCGTAGGCGCGGGTTTCTAGCCCGCCCACTTCCGCAGCCACAAAATTGGTCAACGCGGACGGGCTCTCGAGTAGATGCATATCCCGGGCGGCGCTGATCAACCCAAGCACCGATTCCCAACAGCATAGCGGGTTGAAAACCCGCGCCTACGGGCTACCGTCATTGCACCCTTCCGCGGAATGGCGGAATCCAGGACACTCTCACAGAATCATGTTTGGCGTACCCAAACAATCTGGATTCTGGCCTTCGCCAGAATGACGTAAAAAGGGGGTTGCCTGGTGGCAACCCCCTTTTTTGCTCTCTATGTTCGTACGGGTTAGCTCAGGTGCTGCCCGAAGAACGAGATCACCTTCTGCCAACCGTCGGTGGCGGACTCTTGGTGATAGCTGGAGCGGTCAACGGCGAAGAAGCCGTGGCCGGCGCCCTCATACATGTGGAACTCGTAGTTCTTGTTCAAGCGCTTCAGCTCGGCCTCGGTCTCAGCCACGTCGGCCGGCGATGGCCTGCCGTCCTGGTCTCCGAATAGGCCCAACAGCGGACAGTCCAGTCCGTCGGTGAAGTCGATTGGCCATTTGGGCATTGCGGGGGATAGTTCGTCGTTCCCCTTGGTGACGCCGCCGCCCCAGCAGTCCACTGCGGCATCGACGTTTTCCAGGGTGCAGGCGCCAAGGTAGGTCTGGCGTCCGCCGGAACAGAACCCGATCAAACCAACCTTGCCGTTGACGTATGGCAAGCTGCGCAGGTACGCCATCGAGGCTGCGACGTCGCCCATAGTGCGAACGTCGGGCATCCCGCCGGCTTCACGGATGCTGGTGCTGTTAGCGGTGGGATCGCCCTTGCCCTCGCGGAAGTGGAGGTTGGGAGAGATGGTGGCGAAGCCGTTATAGGCCAGCTTGCGGGCCATCTCTTTGGAGGCTGCGTCCCAGCCGGGCATGTGATGGATCAAGACAACGCTGCCAACTGGGCCGGCGCCCAGGGGGCGGGCCAGGTAGGCATCGATCTGGTCTCCTTCATGGCCATTTATGAGCACGGTTTCTGCGATTAGTCCTTCGTACGGCATGAAAAGTCCTCCAAGTTCTAACTGATGTCGCGGAATAGGTATCTGTTCCGGCGCGGGCCTTGTGCCCAAGGGCAGGCAGTAGACTACTACCGGTGAGGGGCCGCGTCAATCGGGCTCAGGCCCACGGCTGGCTACCCCGGCTGTTCCCATCGGTGACAACGCCAATGGGGTACGGCTATAATGCGCCCATTCACCCATTGCGGCTATTTTATGTCTACCAGAAACCGGCATCGCCGCGGGTTAAACCATTAGGAGAGTAGAACAACATGGCTCTACCAGAGCGGATGAGATTCGGGATATTCATGGGGCCTTTCCACCGGGTTGGTGAAAACCCCACGTTGGCCATGGACCGGGACTTGGAATTGGTGCAGTGGCTGGACCACCTAGGCTATGACGAAGCCTGGATCGGCGAGCATCACAGCGCGGGTTGGGAGACGATCTCCTCCCCAGAGATATTCATCGCCGTGGCGGCGGACCGCACCAAGCACATCAAACTGGGCACCGGCGTGATCAGCCTGCCCTACCACCATCCCTTCATGGTGGCCAACCGCATGGTGCAGCTTGACCACATGACTCACGGCCGGGTGATGCTGGGCGTAGGGCCCGGCGCGCTGCCTGGAGACGCTTATATGTTGGGCATCGACCCCACGACGCAGCGCCAGCGCATGGACGAAGCTTTCGGCATCGTCTTGCGGCTGATGACTGAGACCGAACCCATCACCTACAAGAGCGAATGGTTCGAACTCCGGGATGCCATGCTCCAACTCCGTCCCTACACCAAGCCCCACATGCACATCTCGGTGGCCTCGGTGCAGTCTCCGGCTGGAGTAGCCCTGGCCGGCAAGTACGGCGCGTCGGTGCTGACCATCACCCGGCCCCGTGACCCAGGCGCCCCGGAATCCGACCTGGCCGCGCTATGGACCGTGGCCGAGGAATCGGCCGCCGAGCACAACAAGGTGGTCAACCGGGACGACTGGCGATTGGTGATCCCCGTGCACATCGCCGAGACCCGGAAAGAAGCCTTCGCGCAGGCAAGACTGGGCGCGGGCCGCTACCAGGCTGAATATTTCGAGCACACTATGGGCCGGGACCCGGTCATCGACGGCCCCCCGGAGAAGATCATCGACGCCATGGTGGACAACGGCACCTGGATCATCGGCGACCCCGACGACTGCATCGCCGGCATCCGCAGGCTTGAAGAGCGGAGCGGCGGCTTCGGCGGCTTCATGGTCCAGACCATCGATTGGGCGCAGCGGGAGCAGGTACTCCACAGCTTCGAGCTGTTGGCGCGGTACGTGATGCCCCAGTTCCAAGGAACCACCATCAGCACCGCGGCCTCCAACCAGTGGGCCTACGAGCATCAGGAGGTCCTGAGCGCCGGACGGGTGAAAGCCATCGACCGCGCCAAGTCTGACTACGCGACCCGTTCTTAGCTATGAAAGCAGTCTGGTACGAGCAGAACGGCGGGGCGGACGTCCTCGAGTACGGCGATATGCCCGACCCGCAGCCGGGGCCGGGCGAGGTCAGGGTGCGGGTGATCACCTCGGGCGTTAATCCGTCCGACTGGAAACGCCGCCAGGGGCTGACCAACCGGATCGAGTTTCCCAGAGTCATACCGAACCAGGACGGGGGTGGGGTGATCGACGCCGTGGGCTCCGGAATCGACCAGTCTCGCATCGGTGAGCGGGTCTGGCTGTTCGAGTCGCAGTTCGGCAGGGCTTTTGGCACCGGCGCCGAATACACCGTCCAGCCCAGCGGGCACGCCGTCCGCCTTCCTGACAACACCGGCTTCGCGGCAGCCGCGGGCCTGGGGGTGCCGGCTATGACCGCCCACCGCTGTGTCTTCTCAGACGGCCCGGTGACTGGAAAGACGGTCCTGGTCACGGGCGGAGCGGGCGCCGTGGGCCACTACGCAGTCCAACTGGCCAAGCTGGGTGGAGCGGAGGTCATCAGCACCGTAAGTTCCGACGAGAAAGCCCAGATCGCCCGGGAGGCCGGGGCCGGCCACACCGTCAACTACCGTGAAGGGGAGACGGCTGAGAAGATCATGGATCTCACCGGCGGCGCCGGGGTCGACTTGGTGGTAGAGGTCGATATGGCGGCCAACTTCGCAGTGAGCCAGCAAGTTCTGAAGCGGTCCGGGGTGTTGGCCGTCTATTCCGCGGGCAGCGCTCAGGGGCCCTCGGTGCCCCTCAAGTTCAACTCCAGCAACGTCACTGTCCGTATGGTGCTGGTCTATGACATGCCCGAGCCGGCCAAGGCCGACGCTGTAGCCGACATCACGTCATGGCTGGAACAGGGCAAGCTGGTCCCATTCGCCGGTCCGCACTTCTCTCTTGAGCATCTGAAAGACGCCCATCTAGCCGTCGAGAACGCAGTCATCGGTAAGGTCGTCGTTGACGTTAGCCTCGAATAGACCATGACCAACCCAAAGAACAACCTAGACGGACCGGTGGCCGTGGTGGGCGGCGGGGTGGTTGGTTGTTTCGTGGCGTACTGTTTGGCCGGGATGGGAGTGCCGGTTACGCTGATCGATCAGGAAGGTCCGGGAGCAGGGGCGACGGGGAATTCTGCCGGCAACGTTCAGCCTGGCTCGGGGGACGATGACGCCTACAAGATAGCCTTGGGGGCGGAAAGCCTTGCCCTCTGGCGCAAGCATCTTCCCTGGATCAAAGAAGTCGGCGGGAGCGATTTCGGAGACCAGGACGTCCGATATCTCTATGCGGCGGTGAATGAGAACGAAGAGCGAGGCGTCCGCGAAGTCCTAAGCGGCTTGCACGGCGCAGGACTCAAAGCCGAGTGGGTGGACGGCCAGACTGCCAGGGAGATCGAACCCAATCTCTCAGGCTCAATCATCGGCGGTACGCTCCACCAAGACTGCATCCAGATGGACCCCAAACTGTTCATGGCGGCCTTCGCCACCGCCGCCGAAGCCGAAGGCGTAACTATCCTGCGCCAGAAGCAGGCCGTGGGACTGACGATTTCTGGCGGCCGCATCCGAAGCGTCGCTTTCCAAGACGGCAGTTCCCTGGAGTGTTCGTCGGTCGTCCTGGCCACTGGTGCTTGGACGGGCCAAGCCGTGTCCGAGTGGCTGGGCTACGACCTGCCGGTGGAGCCATATGGACTCCAGAAACTGCACCTGGAGCTGGGGTCCGCCACGCCCCTGAACTGCGCCGTCCGTTGGAACGGGGTGAACATCGTCTGCCGGAGGGACGGCAAGGTGCACGCCGGAAGCAGGTTCGACCCTGCCGGGTTCGATGCCAAGCCCTCCGCCGACGCCCGCGAATGGTTGTTGGCGCAGGTGGCGGAGATACTGCCCGGATTTCACGCTTCCGGCGTCGAGACCATCGCCGCATTCGCCGCTTCCACGCCAGCCCGGATCCCCCTGGTCGGCCGGCTGCCGGGAATCGACAGCATCTACCTGGCTGTTCCCAGCACCGACGGCTTTCTCATGGCGGCGGTTCTCGGCGATATGACGGCGGAACTAATGGTCAACGGCAAAGAGCATCCGTTGATGGAACGAAGCCCGCTGGCCAAATCCGGACCCCGCTGAAATACATCTGGACAGTTTTCTGACTCTAGCCGGCTGGTTTTCGGATTGCGTGCCTAAAATAGCATGGAATGTTGCTATTAAGTCAGCGATTCTCTATAGATATAGAGTAGGGCGTGAGTGATTTGGGGCCGTTAACTATCCACGGATAACTGGCATCTTCATCCCGTTCTACCTAATCCGCCTCTAACGGGAGTGACATAGATGGGGGAACTACGGGTCTTGATCGCCGACGACTCTGAATTCATGCGGGTCGCGAACAAGCGGATCATTGAAGACCAGTCCAGCATGCAGATCGTGGCCATGGCGTCAAACGGGGCGGAAGCGGTCTGGAGCGCGGCCGAAACAGAGCCGGATGTGGCCATCCTGGACGTGATGATGCCCAAGGTGGACGGCATCCAAGTGGCTCACCAGATACGGGAGCGGCGCCCCGGCACGGCGATCGTGGTCATTTCAGCGTATGAAGACCTATCTTTCGTTGCCGACCTGATGCGGAACGGAGTGGGCCACAAGGCTTATCTGCTGAAGCAATCGATTCCGACATCGCGGGGCTCGTGCGGGTAGTGGAAGCAGTTTGCCGGGGACATACCGTGCTTGACTCAGGAATCATCCAGAGGATGGCACGGCTTTTCTGCATGTATTCCGGCGCGCTGGGCGGGGGATTGTGCGACGCCGAGCAGGACCTGCTGGCGCTCATGGCTGATGGGTACGACGACGGCCGCATCTGCGAGGTGCTACAACTTGAGCAGACGCAACTAGCAGAACACTCAGCATCGATGTACAAGAAATTCAGAATCGCCGCGGGAACGCCTTCGGAACAACGCATCGCAGCGGTCCAAGCGTTCGTGGAGCAGATCCACAAAATCCCGTTGTCCAAGGCCTACGATGCCGTGGGCTGATAAACCTGAAGAGAGAAGGCACATTATGGCAAACATTCCGTCTATAAAAGGATGGCGGGTCATCACTCCAGCATCGCCGGACGCGGACACCGGCCAGCCGCACGTTCGCCGCAGGAGAAAGCTGCCCAGACTACCCGGCGGGCCGCCGATACCCTACCGCCGGACAAAGTGGGTCTAACTTAAAGCCCCTCGAACCCGGTTGACCGTCTCCTACCCCGCTGATAGAATGCGTCCATCCTGGCAATCAGGCTGGAATCCAGCCTGACGTTCCCGACGACGACGCTCTATCTGCGGGGTTAAAAACACCATGGCAAGAAAGATTTCGGTGTCCGTTGACCACGATATCTGCGTGGGCAATGCAATGTGTATCACCATCGCCACCAAGGCCTTTGAATTGAACGAGGAACGGCAGGCAGTGAGCGCCAACCCCGACGGCGACACTGAAGAGTTGATTTTGGAGGCCGCCGAGAACTGCCCGGTGGCGGCCATCACGGTCACCGACGCCGACTCCGGCGAGCAACTATTCCCGTAATTCTCACGGCGGACTGACCGCCCACGAAACCGGTATCAAGAGCCCTCATTTGCGGCGGCGCAGGGAGGGCTTTTGATTTGGCGGCGCGTATGCATCGTTGATTTCTGAGGAGAAACATGGACATCGGCATTGCTCTATTAATGACCCAGCACGATTTCAACACCATCGACCTGGCCCGGCTGGTTGAGGACGTGGGCTTCGAGTCCCTTTGGGCGCCGGAACACGGCATAATTCCCGTCGACTTCAAGGTCGACCCGCCCTTGGGCCAGCAGGGCGGCGTGCCCAGGTTCTACACCGAAGGCGGCATCAACCACATCGTCGACCCGCTCATCTTCCTGGCCGGGGCCGCCACGGTCACCAAGAAGATCAAGTTGGGCACCGGTATCTGCCTGGTGCCGGAGCGTAACCCCATCCGCCTGGCCAAAGAGGTCGCCACTCTGGACCAGATATCCGGCGGCCGGTTCCTGTTCGGCGTGGGCGCGGGTTGGCTGAGAGGAGAATCCGAGATTCTCGGCGTGGATTTCCCTCACCGCTGGAAGCAGACCCGGGAATACGTGAACGTGATGAAGGAGCTGTGGACCACCGACATCACCGAGTTCCACGGCGAATACATCGATTTCCCGCCCTTGGTCTGCTCTCCAAAGCCGGTGCAGAAGCCCCACCCGCCAATCTTCGTGGGTGGCGAGCTCGAGAGCGCCGCCCGCCGCATCGCCAACTACGGCGACGGCTGGCTGCCCCGGGCCCGCAACACCTCCCAGTATCAAGACCCGGACAAGCTATCGGGCGCGCGGAAGCACATCGAGGGGATGATGACGGCGCGGGACCGGGATGCCTCGAATTTCAATATCACCATGTGGGACGCTCTCCCTGACCGGGAGATGAACCGCCGGTTCGCCGACGCCGGAGCCAACCGGGTGGTCCACATGCTGAATACCACCGACGAGAAATCCGCCCGCGAAGCCATCGAGCGAGTGGCCGAAGCGGTTTTGTGATCGGCGAGCCCCCGCACATCATATGGTCCAACAATATGTAAGGAGTGACACATGACAACCGAGTCCGGTCCCAATTACGACCCGTTTCAAGGTGGTGGCAGCCACCGGTCCATGGTCATCGAATGCGAAGTCGATGATCTGGGGAACATGCTGCGGCGGGCCAAAGTCCGTGGTTTCGAGATAATGTGCGACGAGCCTGAGTCCATCGGCGGCAACGGCACCGCGCCCGCTCCCCTGCATTACTTCGCCGCTTCGATCCTGTTTTGAGAGATGACCCAGATTGAGAGGTACTCTCAATTGATGAAGGTGAACATCACCAAGGTACGGGCGGAGGCGTCGGTCCACTTTGACATCACAGGTTCGGTATTAGCCGGCACCATCCTTGCTGGAGCGCCAAAAGTGGAGACGAGGTACGAGATCGAATCGCCGGACGAACCCGCCAAGGTCGCGGCCATGCTGCGCAACGCCAAAAACGGCTGCTGGGTGAGGGCCGCCGTAGCTAACCCAACACCCTTTGAAGAAACTTTGACGTTGAACGGCCAGCCTTTCAGTCTGGACTAGTTCTAGACGGTCCCCGGCCGGGCTGAGATAGAACCGTCGGCCATCAGACATTAAGTCTGGATTATTTTTATTGACTTACCTCTGTATGTCGTTTATCCTGCCTCAAAACGTATCTGACCTATAATCGGCATAGTGACTAGATTACTGGTCGATTTGCGCGCTTTTCGCCCATTTGGACCACCCAGAAAATCGTAGTATTAGGGGAGGGATCATGACCAAACACCGGATATTCCGAGTACCGTTCCTGATTGCAGTGCTGACCGCAATGATGCTTGTCGTAGCGGTCGCATGCGGGTCTTCTGCGGAACCGACCGCCGCGCCAGCAGCGCCGACCCAGGCGTCAGGCGGTGGATCCTCTGCAACCAGCGTGCCAGCCCCCACTGCGATGGCCTCTACCGAGGTTCCGGCTATGGTGAAGCCGGAGGGTAAACTTACCATCGCCATAACCGACATGGGCAACGAAACGCCCACCGTCTGGCAGGAATTCGCCTTTGGAAAAGCCTACATGCGTTTCCTTTACGACGCGTTGACCGGCACCAACGACGCGGGTGAAGTGGACAAGAACAACGGCGCCGCCAAAGAGTGGTCCATGACCCCCGACGCGAGGAAGTGGACCTTCATCCTGCGAGACAACATCAAGTTCCACAACGGCGACACGCTCACTGCCGAAGACGCCAAATTCTCGATCGGCTTGGTTACCAGCGAGGACTCGATCACCTCGTATAAGGGCACCGTCAAAGCCGCCATCGCCGACCAAGACAGCATCACCGTGGTTTCGCCGACCGAGTTGGTCATTGAAACCTCCAAAGCTTCAGGGTTCTTGAACTGGTTTATCTCGGACATCCAAGGCGTTGAAGGCTTGATTCAGCCCAAGAACTACACAGAGTCCGTGGGCAATGACGAATTCGCCAAGAATCCCGTCGGTAGCGGTCCCTATAAATGGGTGGACCAGCGGAAGGGCGATTTCATGGAAATGGAGGCTTTGGACAACCATTGGAGGGACGGCGCTCCCAGGTTCAAGACCATCCTTTGGCGTATCATCCCTGAAGAGAGCACCAGGATCGCCGCCCTCAAGGCCGGCGAGGTAGACGTTATCTCCGTCTCCCGTGAGCGAGCCCCGTCACTGAAAGACGATGGGCTCAACATCTTCAGCAAGGAAGGGGCCAGTGTATTAGGCCTCTATTTCCACGAACAATGGCGGGATAATTCCGTCTGGAAAGACATAAATGTGCGAAAGGCCTTTAACCTGGCCATCAACCGAGAAGAGATCTGTGAATTCGTCTTCGCAGGCCAATGCTCACCGGCTCGGGTCTATCCTTGGCCGGACATAGCTCCCGGCACCGACAATTCTCTGAAGGCCGTGGGGTTCGATCCAGTTGAAGCCAAACGGCTGCTGGATGCGTCGAACTACAATGGAGAAGAGGTCGCGATTCGTTCGTACCCCAGGGCTGACGTTCCCGAGGGACCACGGTTCATCGAGGCTGTCGGCGCGTATCTGACCGATATCGGCGTCAACGTGAAGATCATCCCTACCGAATACGCGTCCTACCGTCAGGAACGGCTGGCGCACACACTAGATAACGGTAGTGGTTACCTGGCGGCCCCCAACCGGCCGTTGGCGGGTTTCGTGGGCCTGATGCGTGTCCTGAACCATACCGATGGTACGTTCACATCCACCCACGACCCCGAGATTGACCGCCTCATCGAAGCTTTGGAGGCGGGCATAGCTCCAGCCGACGTCGAAGCAGCAAGCATCGAACTTTACCAATACATGTATGCCCAATACTCGCATCTCACTTGCTGTAACATGAACATATCCTACGCAACCAACGACAAGATCACGTCCTGGGACCTGGGCAAGCGGGTCTGGGACGACGGCTTCACCAACCTGGTCCAGCGCTAAAGTTTAAGACCACCCTGGAGGATGATTCCTTCAGGGTGGTTTTGATTTCGGGTTAGGGACCCCAAGCTGGCCCCATGATCGCATCCCCACCGGAATGGCCACAATAAAGAATGCAAAGATACATAGTTAGGCGTGTCGGAGAGGCCGTACTAGCCCTCTTTGCACTCTCAATAATCATCTTTCTAATGGTGCGCCTCACCGGCGACCCGGCGCTTTTGATGTTGCCGCCGGATGCTGGCGCGGATGCTCTTGAGGACATTCGGCATTCCATGGGGCTGGATAAACCGTTGGTTGCCCAGTACGGGTTGTTTATCCGGGACTATGCTACGGGTAGTTTCGGCGACTCTCTCAGGAGCAAAACTCCGGTATCCGACCTGATCAAAGACCGGCTTCCCAACTCCCTGAAGTTGGTTGGGGCAGCGGCCGTGATCGTGCTGCTGATATCGATACCATTGGGTGTTCTATCGGCGGTCTACAAAGGCACATGGATCGATACTCTAGCCACCGGGTTTGCGGTGTTGGGTCAGGCGATTCCAGTCTTTTGGCTGGGGATTCTTATGATTCAACTCTTTACCGTAAAGTTAGGTTGGTTGCCCAGTTCCGGCATGGGCGGCTTGGACCACTACGTCATGCCGGCTTTCGCCTTGGGTTTCTTCACGGTTGCGGCCATTCAAAGACTGCTGCGGTCCAGCATGCTGGAAGCGATGGACAGTGAGTACATCAAGCTGGCCAGAATCAAGGGCCTGTCTGAATTCAGAGTGGTCTGGAAACACGCACTCCGTAACTCCCTGATCAGCGTTATTACACTGGGCGGAATCTACATTGCCATCCTAATCACATTAGGAATCCTCGTAGAGGTGGTGTTTGCTTGGCCGGGAATGGGACGGTTGATGTTCCAAGGCATAGTGTTTAGGGACTTCCCGGTGGTCCAAGCAGTTGTGTTGATCTCAGCCGGGATCGTCATCTTTAGCAGCCTAGTTGTTGATATAGCCTACGCATACCTGGATCCGAGAATAAGACTTCAGTAATCATGGCCAAAGTAATAGATACCGCTGCGATTCAACCGGGAAAGGCCAATTCATGGCCCAAGATTTTTGCTGCTATAAAGGCTGCGCCATTCATTCCGTTGTCCATCATAGTGGTGTTCGTTCTTGCAGCCATTCTGGCTGACTTGGTCACGTTTCATGATGCGTACCAAGTTAGTCTACGTGATCGGCTGATTCCGCCGTTTTGGCAAGATGGCGGCTCATTGTCTCATCCCTTGGGGACCGATCCCCTTGGCCGCGACGTGCTCACTCGCATCATATACGGGGCACGGATTTCAATCATCATCGCTGGCGCGGCATTGGCCATCGGCGGTGGTTTCGGGACCTTGGTTGGACTAACCGCCGGATATTACGGCGGCAAGATAGATACCATCCTGATGCGGTTTGCCGATATCACCTTGGCCTTCCCGCTGATACTCTTCGCCATCCTTCTGGTAATGGTCCTGGGCCCGAGCATGATGAACGTCATCATCGCCATAACTCTGGTGCTCTGGGCCCGCTACGCTCGTGTCATTCGAGGCGAGGTTCTGGGCTTGATGCAGCGTGACTTCATCGCCCGGGCCAGGGTTTCCGGGGCTTCTGACTGGCGGATCATGATGCGGCATCTCCTGCCCAATGTGATGCCGACCCTGATTGTTCTCCTCACACTCCAGGTTGGCTGGGTCATAATCGTTGAGGCATCTTTGAGCTTCCTCGGCGCCGGCATTCCACCCCCAACCCCGGCCTGGGGCGGCATGTTGGCAGAAGGACGCGAATATGTTTCCACCGCCTGGTGGGTTACCACCGCGCCGGGTGTGGCAATCATGCTGGTTGTGCTGGCGTTCAACCTCTGCGGGGACTGGTTGCGGGAAAAACTAGACCCCAAGCAACGCAGCATCTAGCCCCGAACGCGCGGGCATCAGGCGGTTTTCCTTTCAAAAAACAACCGCTCGAAAAGCAACGGCGCACTCTTCGCGAGTGCGCCGTTTGATTTTGGATGGTATAGAGGCCTGAAGCTAATCGTAGAGGTGGCAGGACAGCAGGTGACCGCTACTCACCTCTTTCAAAACCGGCTCGTCCACGGAGCAGCGGTCCATGGCGAAGGGGCATCTGGGGTGGAAGTTACAGCCCGACGGCGGGTTGATCGGCGAAGGGACCTCTCCCGTTAGCACTATCTCATCGCCAATGTCATCCGGGTGGGCCGGCAAGGCCGCAGAGAAGAGGGCCTTGGTGTAGGGGTGCAGCGGGTTGTTGTAAAGCTCCTCAGTGGGGCTATACTCAACAATCTTCCCCAGGTACATCACCGCCGTCTGTTGCGCCATGTAGCGCACCGTGGCCAGGTTATGCGCCACCAACAAGAAAGCCACGCCGGTCTCGGCTTGCAGGTCTACCAAAAGGTTCATCACCTGGGCTCGAATCGAAACGTCCAGCGCAGACACCGGCTCGTCTAGGATGATCAGCTTTGGGGACGAAGCCAAGGCGCTGGCTACAGCTACCCGTTGTCTCTGGCCTCCGCTAAACTCATGGGGATAGAGTTCGGCTTGGTCAGGCGCCAGACCCACCTGCTCCATCACTTCACGGACCTTGTCGTAGGCCTCTTTGGCGGTCACATCCTGGTTGACTACCAGGGCCTCTGAAACGATGTCTTTAACCTTCATCCTGGGACTCAGCGATGACCATGGGTCCTGGAAGACCGCCTGTACCTTAGAGCGGAAATCTTTCATTTCCGGCCCTCTGAACGTCTGGATGTCTTTTCCTTCCAGGTAGATCTGCCCTCCGGTCGGCTCTTCCAAACGCAGGAGCAACTTGGACGTGGTGGTCTTGCCGCAGCCCGATTCGCCCACCAGACCCAGTGTCTCCCCCTCGTTGATGGTGAAACTTATGCCGTCGACCGCGCGCACGTGCCCCACGGTCTTCATCAAGATCAAACCTTTGGTCACGGGGAAGTACTTTTCCAGGTTCTCGGCCCTTAATAGCTCTGTGGCCAAAGTAGTCCTCCAGGCACCTAGTTATCCCACTCCGGCTGCAGCATCCAGCATGCCGCCATGTGGTTGTTCTCGTGGGAGCTTTCCGTGGGATACGAGGTTTTACAAATCTCTTTAGCGTGCGCACACCTGGGAGCGAACCGGCAGCCCTCTGGCAGGTCCCAAAGCGGCGGCGGTTGCCCGTCGATGGAGAAGAGGCGGTCTGTGCGGTCCATCTTCGGCACCGAGTCCATCAGCGCCTGTGTGTAGGGGTGAAGCGGCTTGTTGAACAGGTCTCTTACGTTGGCCTGCTCCACGATCCTGCCCGCATACATCACGGCCACGCGGTCGCACATCCGGGCAACGATGCCAAAATCGTGGGTGATGAAGATGATCGCCAGGCCGGTCTCCGCCTGGATATCTTTCAACAGTCTCAAGTACTGGAGTTGGATGGTCACGTCCAGGGCGGTGGTGGGCTCATCGGCGATGATGACCTTGGGTGACGCCGAAACCGCGATCGCTCCAATCACCCTTTGTTTCATGCCCCCGCTCATCTGATGCGGGAAATCGTCCAGCCTCCGTTCGGGCGCCGCCACTCTGACGTTTCTCAGAGCTTCCACGGCTTTGCGGAGAATCTCACCGCGGCTCGATTTCCCGTGCGCGCCCAGCGCCTCGGCCAACTGGTTGCCGATGGTGAACACCGGGTTCAACGACGTCTGAGGGTCCTGGAGAATCATTGAGATCTTTCGGCCCCGCACCTCCCGCATCTCTCTGTCGGAGATCTGGACCAGATCTTCGCCGTCCAAGATCACTTCCCCGGAAACGATGCGGGCCGCAGGCTTGGGGACGAGCCTCAGCAGCGAGAGCGCCGTCATGGTCTTGCCGCAGCCCGACTCACCCACGATTCCGAGGGTTTCACCCTCATGGATCGTGAAGCTCACGCCGTCAACCGCCTTGGTGACACCCCTTCGGTTGAAGAAGTACGTATGCAGATCGTTGACTTCTATACAACGTCTTTTTCTGGCATATAAAATCGCTCAGGATGGCCTAGTTATCAAGTTCACGGCGAGTCTCCCGACGGTACCCTAATATATGAACGGACTTGTATGCAAAGCATGCTTACTAATCGCTAGCCGTTAGCCAGTCCCTGCAAATGGCGGGCGAACTCGAAGCGGTTCTCGAGAAGGCTGATGTCCATGGCGAAGGACGCAGGGCCCACCGCCTCGACTTTGGAGACGATAATCGACAGGCCGTTCCGCTCGGATGCTTCGGCGAATGCTTCTTCGACAGCCTCGATGGTATCTGCCAAGACCACGTGTTCCGCGCCAGCCTTCTCGGCGATGCCGGCCAAGTCGGTGCCGGAGCCGGTGGCCGTGGGGAACCCGCCAACGGACAGCAGGCTCTCGTTGTCGAATATCCAGTGCGTCAGGTTGGGCGGCCGGTAGCGGGCCAGGGTGCTGAGTGAACCCAGGTTCATCAACACCGAGCCGTCGCCGTCCAGGACCGTGACTTTCTCGTTGGGCAGCGATACGGCCAGTCCCAGACCCATGGACGAAGCCAGGCCCATGCCGTGCTCCAGGTAGAAGAAGTTGGGCTGGTGGCCCAGGTTGTACAACTCCACCGCCACCGCGCCCATGATGGTCACCACCACCTGGTCTTTCAGCCGTGGATAGACCGCCTTTAATGCCTTTTCCCGCAGCATCACTCCTCCCACATCAGGTCGCGGGTCAGCAGCAGAGCCACGGGCCGCAGCGAACTCTGGGCCAGGGTCTGGGCCTGCTCTATCTCGTGGGCCACGGTGGCCGGGTCCGACAAATTGTGGTAGGCGATGCCCAGGGCCTGCAGCACCGGCTCGGTGACGCGCCCGCCCTCCGTCTGCCACGGGTCCCGTTCGCCCATCTCGCCCCGGTAGCTGATAAACATCAAAAGAGGGACCCGGTAGAGTTGGGCCACGGATACGATGCCGTTGATGGAAGTGAGCAAGCCGTGGTTCTGCATCATCATGGCCGATTTCCGGCCGGCGAAGTGGGCGCCAACGGAGATGCCCACGCCCTCTTCTTCTTTGTTCAGGCGGATCAGCGTCATCTCCGGGTCGTCGTCGGCCATCCGCATCAGGTGGACCAGCCAGGTCTCCGGCAACGCGGAAATCAGGCTGATGCCGGCCGACTTCAGGGCCGCATAAAGCGCCTCGGAGTTTTTGACTGAGACGGGCAACCCGGCGCCACCTCCAAACAGGTGGGCCAATTGTATGCGCCCGTGCCTGGCCGGTCAAACAGGTATACGTT
>Ga0208568_1000178_pt1 | contig 27065 bp, 25 predicted proteins | sample DeeseametaMP2969_FD_184165 | JGI IMG/M metagenome (GOLD analysis project Ga0208568, IMG submission 184165) | Marine microbial communities from the Deep Atlantic Ocean - MP2969 (SPAdes) | ecosystem: Environmental > Aquatic > Marine > Oceanic | place: South of Funchal, North Atlantic Ocean... | reverse complement strand
AACTCCTGCAGATTGTAGAAGCAGGTACATCGAAGCTTTTCCCCGTTGAAAGTAAATATAACTTGGCCGAGCTGGCATCAGGATTTAATAGAAAGACAATGATTAGTCCTTTGCACGGTGCGTTAATTGCTTCTGTAATTGCAAATGAGGGAGTGCTAAAAAAGCCCTATGTCGTCAATTCCATTAAAGACGTAAAACAGGAACGGGAAGTGTGGACTCCAAGCTATATTCTGAGCCGTTCTTTGTCCAAGGAAGCGGCTCTAGAGTTGAGATCCATGATGAACCTCACCGTTAAAAGAGGTACTGCAAGAGGTGCATTCCGCCCTTGGAAAACTCGAAAGATAAGAGATATTGAAATCGGTGGAAAAACAGGAACTATCACTGGTGGCATACCTCATGGAAGAAGGGATTGGTTCGTTTCTTATGCAAAACCAAAGGATGACCAGACCGATGCGGGAATTTCTGTTTGTGTCATGATTGTTAATTTAGAGAAGTGGTATATAAAAAGCACCTATCTTGCTAAAAAAATCATTCAATATTATTATGATTCTTTAAAAGAATAAGGAATACGTCATATGAGCGACGATCAACTGGAAAGAGAGCTTTCTGAGAATGAAAGCGTAGAAACTTCATCAACGAAAAAGTTTTTTAAAGAATTTAAATCAATAGTTTTAATTGTTGTTACAGTTTTAGCTTTTAGATCAACCTTCTTTGAACCCTTTAAAATCCCTTCAGGTTCAATGATCCCAACTTTGCTTATTGGTGACTTTATACTGGTTAATAAGTTTGCATATGGTTTCAAAGTACCGTTCTCAGATTGGTTTAGTGATCCAATTTATCTTACTGGACCAGAAAAACCAGAAAGAGGGGATGTAATTGTTTTTAAGTATCCCAAGAACCCAGACTTGAACTACATAAAGCGTGTTGTGGGACTTCCTGGAGATACTGTCCAAATCATCGATAAGGTGGTGTACATTAATGATCAGCCGATCAATGTTGAGGCAATTGATGGTGGTGAGATTATGGAAGATATGGACGACAAGTTTAAAAGATTTAACTTTAAGTTTTTTAAAACTCAAACTGGTGAGCATGAACACGTCACGCAAGTTGATGAAGACAATATCTATATGGCAAATTTTAACAAGATCCAAGTGCCTGAGGATAAGTATTTTGTAATGGGCGACAACAGAGACTTCTCTGCAGATAGTAGAATCTGGAAGTTTGTTCCGTTTGAAAATATTAAAGGCGAAGCAATCATGGTTTGGTTTTCGCTATCTTTCCCATGGCCTTGGTCCAATGGAGATGAAACTTTCAAGTTTAGACCATGGAGAATTGGAACGTTAATAGAATAACACTCAAAGCAAACTATTTGGCAATGATTCTAGTTTCACCATCATTGCCACTTTCTCCCTTATCCCATGTAATCGATCCATTCTTTTTAATAAAGTCCCTCAGCCAGTTTTTTAGGGTACCATTTCCATGGCCATGAATAAAGTTTATGAATGGAAGCTCACCACTAAGAAGATCTGGTACCGCATTTTCTACAATATTTTGAAACTCGTGAAGTCGCATGCCTCGGCAGTCGTACTCTAGCTTTGAGGTTTGTGATCTAAAAGTATTCACAATTACCTTATTGGAGCGTGCTTCTTTACTGGCTGAGTGAAGAGATGAAACTGGGCACTTTATTTTAAGATTGCCGCGAGAGACAGTGGCTTCGTTTTTGTTGTTTAATTTAATTAGGGTAACGGTTTGGTTTACAAAAGAGCAGAAGTACTTATTGCCGAGAACTAATTCTTTTGGTCTTGGCATATCTTTAAACTTTTCCACTCTAGGAGCTTCCTTTTTAGTGATAAAAGGCGAAATTTCATTTTGGATCTGAGAAAACTTTTTATCCTGAGCACGTGAACTTTTAATCTCTCCAGACTTTGTTTGTTTTAAAACGGAATATGCTTTCTGCTCAATCTTAGAAAGTTTTTGTTTAACCTTGGAAACTTCCTCGTCAACTTTAAGTTGAATCAAACCTCTTGCTGCCTCTTTTTGATTTTTTAACTCTTTATTCAAAACTTCATTTTCTTGGATAATCTTGTTAAGCTTTCCCTCTCTTTCTGAGAGACTGTGTAGTAACTTTTCATAATTAACCATTTTGTTGTCAAGACGCTTAAGTGCCATTTTGTAAATCTTGTCACACTGTGGCCTGTCGCCTGCAAGTTTTTTGAATATATCCAATGCCAATGAACTTCCTGGACTTCCAAAAATTAACTTATAGGTTGGAGAGTTTGTGCTTCCATCAAATCCTACATGACATGAAATATAATTGCTTTCAGAGTGCGTGATGGTTTTTAGAGTTTGATGGTGAGTGGAAACTATCACTTTCGATCCGGAAGTTTTCGTTATCTCTTCAAAAAAAGAAAACGCCAAAGCTGATGCTTCTTCGCTGCTAGTGGAGTTAAATATTTCATCAATAATAACAAGATTTGTGTCACCAAGAAGCTCTAAAAGCTCTGTGTAATTTTTTACTTCGGCTGCAAAAGAGCTCAACCCCTCTTCAAGACTTTGCTGGTCATTTCCAAAATAGAAAATGTTTTGGAAGTTAAAAACCTCAGCTTTACTAGCTGAAACAAATAAGCCATGCTTGATAAAGAAGCTTGTAATTCCAATCGCTTTAATTGCTGCAGTCTTTCCACCAGTATTGGGTCCAGATATTACGAGACCCTTGTCCGAAGGTTTGATCAAAAGGCTATTCTTAACAGGGTTATCAATTAGTGGGTGAAAAAAGGAATTAAGTTCAATTTTATGTTCGTTACATATGGTTGGCCTGTTGAGGCGAAACTCTTGAGCAAAGGTTGCTCTGGTTCTAAATTCATCAAAACTAAAGATTATTTGGCTCGCATAATCAATATGAACTTTATGAGCGGCAAGTCTTGTAGAGAAGTCTCTTGAGATCTCATGCAGGATTTGGTCAATCTTTAAAACAATCTCCATTCTCTGAATATTGAGCTCCTTTAATTCGAAAGGTTCAACATATAAGGTTCTTCCTGATTCCGACCTCGCAACTATCGCTCCCAAATTGGAGCTATAGCCATCACTCTTTATTGGGAGGACGTACTTATCATTGATTATGTCATGACTTTCAAACTGAAGAGTCTCTTCAAATTTAGATTGATGTCTGAGTTTTGTAAGAAGTACTCTTGAATTTTGTTCAATTTCGATTTGTCGTTTGTAGAGTTGGTTGAGTTTAGGATGCTTGAAAAAGTCAATTTCACAATCTTTTGTGACAAATGTTCTAAATTCCTTGAGAATATTTTTTTTAAATTCAAATATGAAGCGATCGATATCGTCAGCCATAAATTCTAAGAGGCTTTTAGAAAGAAAATCTTTGTGCTCTATGAAAACTTCAATACTCCTTATGACTGATGCAAGCTTTTCTAAAGAAAAAACTTCACCTTTTGAGAGTCGCTGGCCAGAGTCACGCTTTATGTGATCAAAGTTCAGGTCAGAGAGTTTATGCTGAATCTCAACAATCTCTTCATAATTTTCAGTTTCGAGAAACTTATCAGTAATAGTGTATGTGGTTTCAAGTCTGTGACCATCAACCTCATTTTCCATGATATGAGCGGCGGTATTGGGAAATAGGGATATTGCCTTAACCTTGGCATAAAATAAATCCCATTCCAATTGTTTTAAAATCGTACTTTTATTCTGTATATTGGTTGTCATGATAATGACGTATGATGACATAGAGCGAGAGGTAAGGCAATTTCAAAGGAGCTGGAAAGGAATTGGACAGCTTCAGAAGTGTTATAGCAGCTCCAGATTTATTTCCATTGCCCTTAGGGAATCAGGTAAAACAAGCTATTTGATCTTTGGCAGGGGGAAGGGATATGAGGGTTTTTGGGTTAGCTCAAAGCAAATACCAAGTGTTATAAGAAAAAAAGACAAGCTTTTAGAATATATTAGGAAGCATATTGGTGGAGCAAGACTTCTAAACATCCAAGCTGATGCACTAGATCGAATAATTTATATAAAATATCAAAAGTTTGGTAGGGAGTGCACTTTCGGCCTTTTTTATAAAGGAAGGCAGCTTTACTTTGCCAATGAGTTTTACGATATAAAGTCTGACAAAATGAAAGTCTTTTGCTCATGGGATTCTAACTTGGTCTCTGAATCTGTTGAAGAGGCCTTTAACTTGGCGGGACGAGTAAAACAAGATCGAATTGTTGGAGAGCGAGACGATCAACTAATTGGCGAACTTCTTGATACTGAGGTGAAGGAGGGAGTGGATCCTGTAAAAGATGTGCGTTCAAAAAAATTCATTAATAGAAAGTATAAAAACATCAAATCAGATTTAGATCGGGCCCAAAATTGGCTTAAGCTTCGAGACTATATTGAGACGAACAGTAATTTTGATACTCTTCCTAAGAAGAGCGTAATATGTGGGTTTAAAATTAACTTTAAAGAGAGCACAAATTTTAAAAGAAGAGATGAACTATACAGTAAGGTTAAAAAACTTAAGCGGGGCGAGGAGATTCTCTCTGGAAGGCTAGACGAGGTAAAAGCATTACTTGTTCCAGAAACTGCAACTCCTTTGGAAAAAAGTAAACTTGAGGTAATCGAGCCCGTTTGGGGAAAGGCAAAAAAGTCAGCAGACTCAAAGACAGTCTCCGACGCTACAGGCTATTACTTGGTTGAATTGGACGATTTCAAAATGGGTATTGGAGAAACCGCTCAAGGGAATGATCAATTAAGAAAAAAATGGGCGAAAAAAGAGGATTGGTGGTTTCATCTGGACGGCCAGCCTAGTGCGCATATAATTGTAAAGGTTACAGCTTTGGAGGAAAAACACTTCAAGGCGGTTAGCAAAGAATTTATGAAGGTTTGTGGTTTAAAAACATCTGAAATTAACCTTCTGTATACCCAGGTTAAGAATCTAAAAGGCATCTCTAAGAGCCCAGGTTCTGTAAACTATAAGAAAGAAAAAAGGCTGAGAGTTTATTTAGATGAAGATTAAACTATTCTTTACCTTGATATTTAGTCTTCATATTTGTACGGCGTATTCTGCCTTAATTAAGGATATGTATTTCGAAATCCACAGCGATGAGCTTAAATCCTTGGTTGAAGAAAATTATGCCTTGAAAAAAATTGGGCCTTTGTACTGTAAGGTGTACTGGCTTAAAAATCGATCTGAAGTTGTAGTGGTTGGTAAAGATCTTGAAAACCCTTTGAGGGATACAATAAAAGATGCATGTGTTCGAAAATCAAAGCTTGCCTTGCCGACTGCACTTGAGAGTTATTTGGAGGGCTTTGAAAAAGTGAAATCTTCAGATGGCTGGGTTGTCTATCAGGATAAAACAGGGCTTTCCGATAAAAACGAAATATTGGTAAAAGCACAGAAGTCTTCCACTAGATTGATCGAGAAGAGGGCAATTGGCACAACAAAGTTACATTACTATTATCGTCGGTTTAAAAAACAAAAGGTGTTGAGGAAAGTGGAAATTTCTTCATATGAGGGAATTCAAAATGTGCAAAGCACAATAAATATCATAGGTCATGGAAGAAATAAGTTTTATCTCCCAAAGAAGGTAGTTGTAAACACAGCTCAAAACCTCATTAAAAAGGGTGTGGGAAGCTATAGCAGAAACATTAAAGAGAATTACTACTTCAAGGAATATAAAATTAATCGCTCAAAAGCAGTCTTGTATTTTAGTAGGAAGTAAAGGGAGCAGAATGCTCTGACCACAATTTGGACTATAAGGAACTCTTGTTAGGATGTATAATATGTACTTGCTAAGGGAGGATGTTTGAGAGAAATAATTCTAAACAAAACTGGTAGCTTAAAATGTTATAACTTGCCTTCAGGTTTGTTTGCTTCTGATTTCGAATCTTCAATCAAGTCATTTACTCCAGGTGAATGGGCAATATTGGTTAATAAGAAAAAAGGTGAGCGCTACCTAGGATTCATTAACCCTTTGGTGGAAGCCTCATCCCCTTGTGCCCATGCCATCAGTAAAGAAACTTCAAAAACGCCTTTAGATATCATCGAAGAGCGCCTTAAAAACTCCTGGGAAAAAAGAGATAGAATTTCTGATTACAAAGATAGTGCACGGATGGTCTATGGTGCATCAGATGGACTACCGGGGCTTATCGCCGACTCATTTTTAAACGGTGTCATCATCCAAATTAATTGTGCAGGTATGGATATCTATAGAGAGGAAATTTGTAGCATTATTGAAGAGCTATCCCAGAAAAAAGCTATTCTGTTGGATAACGAAGCTTATCGTATGGCAGAAGGTTTACCGTCTTTTTCGCCAGAAAAAAGTATCCAGACACTTGAAATTCAAGAGGGAGATCTGGTGTTTAGTCTTGATGTTGATCAAATTCAAAAAGTTGGTTTCTACTATGATCATAGGGAGAATAGACAAAAACTTGGGAACTATCTTCGCAGGCTAAGCTGGAAACCCAAAAGGGGCCTAGACCTATTCTCGTATCTTGGTGCATGGGGCATGACTATGTCTAAGGCTGGTGTTGAAAGCGTTCAGTTTGTAGATCAGGCAAACTTTACAGAACAAATGCACAAGAACTGGAAGCAAAACAATCTAAACGGTGAAATGAAGTTTCATCACAAGGATGTTTTTACTTTTTTGAAGGAGCGATCAGTGGAGGGACAAAAATTTGATTTAATTGTTAGTGATCCTCCAGCATTCTGCAAATCTCCAAAAGGAGCTAAGAAAGCTCTTCAAGGTTATCTAAAATTACACCGCTCATGCTTAAAGCTTATGAATGACAAGTCCTTTTTGGCGGTATGTTCTTGTACAAGATATGTTGATATAGACTCCCTGGCTCAAAACGCTTCACTTGCTGCAAGACAAGAAGGAAAAAGGTTAACACTACTAGATATTGGAACTCAGGGCCTTGATCATCCAAGTAGCAACTTTAAAGACAATACTAATTATTTAAAATACTTACTATTTTACGTGGAGAATTTATGACTCAAATTAGAGAAAATGTTCTGGAAGTCCTTGGTCAGGCCAAAAAGGTTGTTTATGGACAAGACGATATGCTGGAAGCAATTGTCGCGGCTCTTGTTTGCGAAGGTCATCTTTTGATAGAGGGGATGCCTGGCCTAGGAAAAACACTCTCTGTGTCTATCATGAGTAAGCTGTGTGATATGAACTTTAATAGGATTCAGTTTACTCCAGACTTACTGCCTTCTGACTTAATTGGAACAATGATCTACAATCAACAAAAAGAAGAGTTCTCTACAAAATTTGGACCGATATTCACGCAGTTGGTTTTGGCAGACGAAATTAACAGGTCTCCCGCTAAAGTTCAGGCCGCATTGCTTGAGGCCATGGCCGAACGTCAAGTAACTATTGGAGATACATCTTATCCTCTAAAGTCTCCATTTGTAGTTTTGGCTACACAGAACCCGATAGAGCAAGAAGGAACCTATAACCTCCCAGAAGCTCAACTCGATCGATTCATGATGAAGATTAATGTTGATTATCCTGACTTCGAAGCTGAAAAATCAATATTGGAACTTAGACCGAGCGATTTTAAAACACTTACTCCCTTATTGAATGATGAAAACTTATCAATGATGAAAAAGGCCGTAAGTGAAATCTACGTGGATGAAAAGATAAAAGATCTCATTGTTAAAATTGTCCATTCAACTCGTCCCGACTCCAAGCATTTCAATAAGAAAAGAGAAGGAATGGTATTGGCCGGAGCTTCCCCGAGGGCTTCAATATGGCTATATAAGATTTCAAAGTTTAAGGCCATGTTGGCCGGTAAAGACTATGTCTCTCCTGAACATGTTCTTAGTATCGTGAAAAGTGTTCTCGGGCATAGGGTAATTCTCTCGTATGAGGCAGTCATTGATAAAGTAGATGTTAAGGAGCTGGTTTACGACATCGCAAGTGAGTGTGTATAGCAAATGAATATTAAGGAAGTGGAAAAAGCGGTTGCAAAAATACAATCGCACCTTTTTCAAAATTCGAATTCATTTTCTGTTGGGATGCTTAAGTCGCACTTCAAAGGTGCTGGGCTTCAGTTTAAGGAGCATCAGGTTTACAATCCAGGTGATGATGTTCGTTTTATAGACTGGAAGTTATCTGCAAAAACAACAAACACTTTTGTGAAAACTTTTGAAGAAGAGCGTAATATTGAAATAGTTGTGGTGCTTGATATCTGTAACAGCATGCTTATCGGTTATAAAGGCGTAAGCAAACTTCAGGCATCATTAGAGATTGCTTGCTTGCTTTACCTTTTGGCAGAAAAAACTAAAGACAACGTAAAAATAATCTTATTTACGGATCAGTTAGAAGTTCTTCCTTCCGCTTCGGGACAAAAAGGGATCGTCCTTTTGATGTCGGTTTTACAAAGGCTGAATGTTGTTGGGGAAGATGGGGGCGTTAATCCTCTTTATCGAGTAGAAACCGTTCTAAGTGAAAAGAAAAAACTTGCACAGATCAAGTCGCTTGTGGCCAGAGGTAAGGAAGTCGTGCTTCTCTCAGACTTTAATTGCCTTGAGGCTTTTGAAGAACTCAATAAATTACTTTATAGAAAAAATATGCACTGCTTTAAAATAACAAGTCCCATAGATGAGCAAAGCACCAGTAAGTTTTCCGTTTTTACAAGCTTAAGTAACAAAAGAGTTTTGGGAAAAACTGGAAGAAAAAAAGATGAGAGTTTAAAAGGCAGATATAGAAAAATATCGGTAAAAGATAGATATTTGGAGAGTTTTATACGTGAAATGCTTTAGTGTATTTTTTCTTATTACGAGTGTCGCCTTTGCTGAAGTTGTTGTGAGACCGCTAGGTCAGGCTAAAATTGCAACAGGAGATATTGTTGAGGTTTTTATTGAAGCAGATACCATACCTGATCTTAGCGGGGAAACAATTGGAAATATCCTTTATGTTTTGGAGCAAAGAGAGCAAAACTTAAAAGTTTTAGTAGCACCGGTGCAAAGAGACAACTCCAAGTCTACTAACGATTCGAATGAATTTAAGCTTGTTGGGTTCGAATTTGATCATAAACAAGTGAATCCTCCGAAAGATTTTATTATTGAGGATAAAGAATATGATCTGACAAATGAAGTGGAAAACTGGAAACTAGTTCTATTTGCCATTATATCTTTGGTCTTGGGGATCTTTGGTTTTAAGTTCATCTTGAAGAAAACTGAAGAGCGAAGAAGGAGAAGGGAGTTAAGAATTAGAGCTGAAAATGCACTTTCAGAAACACAAGGTATAAAAACGAGAACAGAAATTGAAGACTTTTATAGAAATAGAAATGAGTTTGCAAAGCTTTTGGACTGGGGACAGAAAGAGTATAGCTCCTTTGTCTATACACTTAATACTCACCAGTATAAGCAGAGCTGGAGCGAGGCGGACGAGAGCGAGGTTAACCAGAAATTTTTGCTATTAAAGAAAAGTATGAGTGTGAAAAGTGGAATATAAGAGTACTACATTTGCAATCTTTGGACTTTTAGGTCTATTGTTCTGGGCCCTCGAATTTTGGAAGGTGTTTAAAAAACCTCAATTAGTTGCTCCTGCGAATTTAAATGTTGGTGGTCCCAAGCTTCTAAGATGGTTTTTATTTTTTCTTGGTTTGGGTGGATGGTTGTTAATTAGTTATTCAATGACTGGACCTCGTAAGGCATTAAAGTTTATCCCTTCAAATATTGAAGTGAACGATATCTTTTTTGTGGTGGATGTATCGAGATCCATGCTTGCTGACGATATAAAGCCAAACAGATTGGAGGTTGCCAAGCAAAAGTTAAGAGAGTTTGCAGCTTTGCGTCCAACAGACAGGGTTGGTGTAATTATATTTTCTGAAAAAGTCTTTACGATGTTGCCATTAACTACAGATCCTGGCCTTGTAGACAAAATTTTATCTGATATTCAAGTCGGTTTCTTAGGCAGTGGGACAAATATTGGTGATGGATTGGCACTTGCTGTTGCAAGGGCACAAGATAGTAAAACTAAAAATAAAGTTGTCGTATTACTTACAGATGGTGTCAATAATGTCGGAAAGGTTACTCCTATTCAAGCAGCTGAGTTGGCAAAAGAGAACAATATAAGAGTGTACACAATTACTTTGGGAACTAGAAGTGATGCTAAGATACCAGTCGGACGAGGAATGTTTGGAACTCAGTATCAGACGATACCTGGTGGATCGTTTGATTTGAAAACGATGAAAGAGATTTCAGACATGACAAATGGAAAAAGCTACATGGCAGAGAGTGAGGAAAGTCTGAAAGAGATTCTAGGCGAAATTCAAGGCCTGGAAAAAACGGAAATCAAAAGCTCTAACCAAGTCGTTTATGATGAGCTCTTCTATAAATTCCTTTTTTGGGGCGTACTGCTGCTTATATCATGTGAGCTTATGCGAAGACACCTTTTAAAGGAGGTATCATGAGTTTTAATCAGCTAAACCTTCTGCCGCTTGTCATTGTTGGACTCGTTATTTTTTGGCTTGCGACACTTCGGGCCGAAAAAAAATATTATCAATGGGTTCTTGACCATTGGTTTTTTAAACAAAGCCTATTAAGTAAAGTTTCTAGTATATTTTACTTTCTTGGTTTCACTTTCTTGCTCTTGGCTCTTCTTGACTTGCGTGGCAAGGAACAAAGGGTGACGGGTAAAAGTGTCGACCAAAAAACTGTTGTTCTTATTGATGCTTCGGCAAGTATGCTGGCGGAGGATGTTCGGCCAAATAGATTCGAAAAAGCCACTTTGTTGGCGAAACACTTCATTAAAAAGGCCGTAGGACATCAAGTATCTGTAGTCGTATTTTCAGACGGGCAAAAAAGGATCGTTCCTTTTACAAAAGATATGGATTTGGTTGAGGCAAGGCTCAATACATTAAAGGAGCTAGACTTAGATCGAGGCGGAACCGGATTGTCTATGGCGTTACAGGAATCGATCCAATATTTTATAAACAGCGAACAGCGGCCATTTGGCAACATTCTTGTGATCACCGATGCTGAGGAGACTGATGGTGGTCTAAATTTGAATGTGCCCGATGGAATAAGTGTTGCTATCGTTGGGGTTGGAACTGCTAAGGGAGCCCCTATACCAATTCGAAACTCAAGAGGGGTCTTTCGAGGCAACAAGAAATTTAAGGGGGAAACTGTCATATCAAAGCTTGATGAAACCTTTCTTAAAAAGCTGGGTGAGAAAATTAAGCACTTTCAGTATTGGGTGGCAAGCTCCTACTCTCTACCAACAGAGCAAATATTAAGTTTTTTTAGTAGAAGTTATAAAACTAAAAAATCTGAGGATGATTTTAGAATTAAGCCTGTGCTAGCAAATTATTTGTTATTACCAGGGGTTTTTATGTTGATTTTAGCCTTTGTAATGAAAAACGGAAAAAGCTTTGCAGTGGCAGCTCTTTTAATTTGTTCAATGGATTCATTTGGTAATAATAGCCCACCAGAGCCACAAAAAAATGAAGTCATCCTAGAGCTGGAAGAGCGTTTTGCAAGAAATGAACTTGGGCCAAAGGGCAAAAAAAAATTGGCCTCCGAATTACTCCGGCAGGGATTTTCAGAAGAAGCTACGACTCTTTACAAGGAGGTTTTGCCTGAAACGATTACCGATGAAAATTCTGTAGAGAAATTCAACTTGGGCGCCGCTCAACTAAAGGCTGGGAAAGTTAAAGATGGGCTAAAAACTTATACTGAACTTGTTGATTATTTGGAGAATAATACAAGTGAAAACAACCTAGATCTTCTTGAAAAATCAAAGTTGAATATGCTAAAGGCGATTCAAACTCAGACCCAGAAAAAGAAACAACAAAACAAAAATAGCAAAAGCAAAGAAGAGAAGGGCAAAAATCAAGAAAATAAGGACAAAGACCAAGGTGAAGGCCAGTCTAAAGACCAAAAAGACCAAAAAGACCAAAAAGACCAAAAAGACCAAAAGGGTCAAGGTCAGGGCAATAAGAAAGATAAAAAGAAAAATGAAGATAAGTCTGATCAAGAGAAAAATCAAAAGAAAGAGCGCGATAAAAAAGATGGCAAAGGTGAAAGTGGTAAAAATGAAAAACAGAAAGTTCCATCTATTTTAAAGCAACTGCTGTCTGATGATAATCAGTTGCAAAAAAAAGTTATAGACGCGAACACGGTTAAAGGTAAGGCTAGGGATAAGAAGGATTGGTAGCATGATTAAAATTATAATATTGGCCGCTTTGTATGCTATTACAGCGTTTTCCGACACATTGAAAATAAATGTGGACCCAAAGGAGCCTTTGATAAATGAAAACTTTAGAGTCCAGTTTGAGATAAGTACCCAAGAAGGTACAGATCCTGTAATCAGCTTTGATCCTCTCAATGTAGATGTAATTTCGCGACAGGAAACTGGAGTTAAAACTAGAACAACATATATTAACGGACAACTTAGCACTGAACGAAGTGTAACTGTTGAATATGAGATGATCGCAAAACGATCGGGAAGTGCTTTTTTAAGAGACATAATCGTAGAAATAGGAGGCAAGCGCCTAAAACACAATACAATGCGGATAAATGTGCTTAGTACCCCAAGAAAAGCACGTAATATACTGGTTAGAGCAGAGGTGAGCAAAGAGGAGGCTTTTGTTGGAGAATCAATTCTTGTTCGCTACTACCTTTACAACAAAGTGCCAGTTTCAAGTACTGACATTAAAAAATTTCCAAAGTTGGATAAATTCCTAAAACGGTACCACCAAGAAAAAATGACAGCTGAGAGAGCTTCTGTGGATGGAGAGATCTACACACGAAGGGTCATTTATACTGCTCAGCTTTACGGAACAGAGCCAGGCACTTATACCGTGGATCCGATAACTCTTGGAATCCAATATTCAACTAGGGGAAATAACCCATTTAACACTTTTGGTTTCGGTTCTAGAATGGGAGGGTTGAGAAAGATGACCCTTTCTAGCAAACCAGTAGAAGTTAAAATCAAATCCTTACCTAAAGAGAATGTACCTAAAAGTTTCACTGGCCTCGTGGGGGAGCATTCTTTTAACTTGGAGCTTAATAAAAACAAATTTGTCGTCAACGAGCCAATTGAGTTAAAGTTAGTCGTTTCAGGCCCAGGCGCTTTGGAGTTATTTGAGGCTCCTAAGATATTCACCTCCCAAGCGGTCGAAGAGTTTGAAAAGAATAATGACCTAAAAGTTGCTGCTGATTTCTCTGCAACAAAAACAGTGCTCTATACCTACCTTGGAAGAGAACCGGTCAATATTGAGAACAAAGTTATTCCATTTACTTACTTTGATCCAAACAGTCTAGACTTTAAGACTAAGAATGTAGACTTGGGGAGGATTGTTGTTGCTGGCGGAGTGCGTTTAGGTCATAACACGACAACTGGTGAGTCAAGAACGGATGCTAAACCGGAACGGCCTGCTGCAGAACAAGATTTAATTCCTTCTCAAGCTTTAACTCCAATGTATAAGCTCGGGAATACATATACCTATAATGCTTTTAAAATAACTTTAATCCTATTGGTTGTTTTTCTCTTTGGGGGGCTATGGATTTTTAAGGATGCAATTTTGTCTATACGGGGAAATAGAACAAATATATTAGCTGAACTTATTAAAGAGGGAGCTGACTACTCTAAGCTTCATCAAGTTGTTCAAAAGCTTGGTCATGGTGCTGATATGGAGAGCATAATAAGTGAGAGTAAATTGAATGAGGCAAGCAAAAAAGAACTAATTGAGCTTGTCCGAAAGTGTGAAAAAGAGTTTGAGATGAACGGAAAAACCAAAAAGCACAGAATTTCAAAGAGCACCGCTAAGGATTTAGTAAAAGCTGGGAATGCTGAGTCATGACTAGCTTTGAGGAATTCAAAAGTATAATTGGAGATAACAAATTTGGAGTCAGTATTGGAAACTTTGATGGTGTTCATTTAGGTCATCAAAACCTTCTTGGAGAATTTCTCGCGGAATGTGGTAAAAAATCTCTTGCCTCGGTTGTATATACATTTACACCACACCCTGCTTTATATTTTGATCCTGCAAAAAATCATTTAATAACAAGCTACAAAAAGAAAGTAGCTTTGATAAAAGAGCTTGGCGTAGACTATGTTGTGGAACTTGAATTTAATAAAGATCTCCAGAATATGACAGCCAAGGAATTTTCACAATCAAATCTTTTATGTTTTAAAAGCCTAAAACTCCTTTGGGTTGGACATGACTTTACATTTGGAAAGGATAAGAAAGATCCTAAGTGGATTGAAGAACTCAAACAGGATGTTCAGTTTAAAAGACATAGTGCATTTCAAGTAAACCATGAAACTGTTTCATCCTCCCTCATAAGAAATTATTTAATGGAGGGAAGTATTGCGTTGGCAAATACTCTTCTTGGAAGGGAGTTTTCCATCGTGGGAGAAGTGGTCAAAGGGAAACAGTTAGGGAGAGAGTTGGGGTTTCCTACTCTTAATATCATGCCGGAATATCCCTTTTTGATACCCGCACTGGGTGTTTACAAAGTTAGGTGTAAAATAGATAGCGAGATTTACCTCGGACTAATGAATTTGGGAAGAAATCCATCAGTTGACTCTGATGGAAAGATTAAGATTGAAGTGCACTTACTAGATTTCGCCAGGGATGTATATGGTGAAGAGGTTGAAGTGATTGTCGATGACTATATTAGGGAAGAGCGAAAGTTTGATAATATTGAAGAGTTAAAACTTCAAATAAAGCGAGATAAAAAAGTATATGGGAATTGAGAAAGAAAAATATGCCTTAATTGGGAAAAATATTCAACACTCCAGATCTCCTGAAATGTACGAAAAACTCTTAGGTCATAAGGTGGATTATACTTTTTTAGATTATGAGAATGAAAGGGATGTTGAGAGGCTTGATGTTCTTTTACGGAAATTTGGGCGAATCAGCATTACGGCACCCTATAAGAATCATGTTTTTAAGAACTGCAACCAAGTTTCTGATCACGCCAAAGAATTAGAGGCTGTTAATGCCATTAAGCTTAAGGATGGACTTGTTATGGGTACAAATACAGATGCTTTGGCGTTTGAAGAAATCTATAATGAAGATTACTTAGGGTACTACCCTATAATCCTCGGGGATGGAGCTATGTCTAGATTGGCCCAAAACTTCTTCAAGATTGGAGGAATCAACTACCTGGTTTTGAGTAGAAAGAAAAGGAATCTTGATAAAATCAATCAGTACTTAAAGGAAAGCTCCGAAAAAAATATTGTACTCATAAATGCATGCGGAAGGTCTTACAAATTCAATTATCAAAGCTCTAAGTCCTTAAAAGTATGGGACCTAAACTATTCAATGCCTGAACAAAAAGATTATGTTTTAGCACAGGGGCATGATTACACTGATGGGCAAGAGTTATTAATCCGACAAGCGCAGTATGCGTTAAGTTTCTGGAATTCCTAAATATATTCAAACTTTTTTTACAGATTCCGATACTTTAACCAACACAAGGAAAAGTAGATGGTTCGTAAAGAATTTATTGAGGTCATTACCAATACAGGTATGGCAACTCTAAAAGAGTTGCGTCGACTAATGATGAACAAAGATGAGGATGAAGTTACTGAATTTGAACTTCTATCCTTGCCGGGGTTTGATGAAAACAAATTTGCAAAGTCTATTTCTGAAAAGTATGGGCTAACATTTATTGATTTAAAGAATGCAAAAGTTGCCAAAGATACCATCAAGTATCTAAAAAAGAGACTGGTAATAAATCATAGAGCCATTCCTATCCAAGTTACGGCTGGGAAAGTGACAGTTGCTACATTTGATCCCACAGTTATCGGACATAAAGCTAAATTAGGTCAAGAATTAAAAAAACCAGTAGAGTTTATATTAACTAATATTTCATCTTGGCAAAAACTGTTTTCGAATGTTGAGGATTCGGTTGAGGATCTTGTACATAGTGTGGTTGAGGTAAAGGCCAATGCTGAAACTGAGCCGGATCTAAAAGCTGAAGATATTGGGCAGGATACAGTAACTTTTGTTAATAGAATCCTTGCTGAAGCTTTTGTGAAAGGTGTTTCCGATATTCACGTTGAGCCCTACGAAAAAGCCTTTAGGGTCAGATTTAGACTTGATGGCTCCCTGGTAGAGGTTGCAAGACCACCAAAGTCAATGATGGGACCTATGATATCTAGGTTGAAGATTATGGCCTCGCTTGATATTTCAGAAAAAAGAAAGCCTCAAGATGGAAGAATAAAACTCTCAATTGGAGGTAAGCCAATAGACTACAGGGTTTCCTCATTACCGACTCTTTTTGGTGAGAAAGTTGTTTTACGTCTCCTTGATCAGTCTAACCTCCAGTTGGATATGACAAAACTAGGATTCGAAGCAAAACAAATTGAAGTTTTTCAAAGAGGTATCCACAACCCTTACGGAATGGTTTTAGTTACTGGCCCGACTGGATCGGGAAAAACAACCACACTTTATTCTGCATTAGCGGAGTTGAATACGGAAGACACCAATATATCAACAGCAGAAGACCCATGTGAGTTTAACTTAGAAGGTATTAACCAGGTTAACGTAAAAAAAGAGGTTGGCCTTACTTTTGCCTCAGCTCTAAAAGCGTTCTTACGTCAAGACCCAGACATAATTATGGTGGGAGAGATTAGAGACTTCGAAGTTGGAGAAATTGCAGTTGAAGCCGCTCTGACTGGCCATATGGTTCTATCAACTCTGCACACAAATGATGCTCCATCAACTGTTACAAGATTGTTAAATATGGGGATTGAGCCCTTTCTTGTTGTTGCCGCACTGAATGTGGTTGTTGCTCAAAGACTTTGTAGAAAAATCTGCATTAACTGTAGAGAGCCTCACAAGGTTTCATTAAGTGAGCTCGTGGCCTGCGGATTTGCTCCGGCCTCTGCTGAGAAGATCAAAGTTTATAAGGGAAAAGGTTGCGATGTTTGCAATGGTACAGGTTACAAGGGAAGAGTTGCAATCTATGAGGTTTTGGAGATGTCTCCAAGGCTTAGAGAATTAGTACTTAAACACGCTTCCTCTGATGACATAAAGGCACAAGCAATCAAAGAGGGAATGAAGACTTTGCGTATGTGTGCTCTAACAAAGGTTGCTCAGGGACTAACTACAATTGAAGAGGCCTTGTCAAACTCAGCTTCGGATAATATGTAAGGAGATAAGCATATGAGTGATGAAACTAAAACACGAACCCAATCGGTGCAAGGCACTCAAAATTTACAGATCCAACAGTTATTCAAAGTTATGGTGGATAACGGTGCTTCGGATTTACACATCACTGTGGGCACCTCTCCTGGAATGAGAATTTCCGGTGAAGTTATTAGAGTGAAAACTGGTCCATTATCCTCAGATGACACTAAAAGACTTATTTATCAAATTTTAACCGAAGCACAACGCTCTGAACTGGAGAAAAACCTCGAGTTGGACTTCTCGTTTGGAGTAAAGGGTCTCGCCAGGTTTAGAGCTAACTGCTTTTACTCAAAAGGTGCTGTCGCCGCTGTCTTTAGGCAAATTCCCACACAAGTTCCAGACTTTGATTCACTAGGACTTCCTCAGGTTTTATTAGATATGACTGATGTTTCAAATGGCCTAATGCTTGTCACTGGACCTACTGGTTCTGGTAAATCCACGACGTTGGCATCAATTATAGATCGTCTCAATACCACAGAGCCTGGCCACATTATAACTTTAGAGGATCCGATCGAATTTGTTCATACTCACAAACAAAGTATTGTGAACCAAAGAGAGATTGGCGTGGACACCCTTAAGTTTAAGAACGGACTTAAAAGTTTACTAAGACAAGACCCAGATATTGTTCTTGTTGGAGAACTAAGAGATGTTGAAACTATTGAGGCTGCATTGGAGATTGCCGAGACTGGGCACTTAGTTTTTGGAACACTTCACACTAACTCTACAATTCAAACTATATCAAGGGTTATTAATGTTTTCCCTGCTGATCAGCAGGAACAAGTTAGAACTCTTCTATCATTCGTTCTTCAGGGGGTTGTAGCTCAACAGCTATTACCAAAAAAAGGCGGTGGACGAGTTCTGGCACAAGAGATTTTAAGAATGACCCCTGCAATTAGAAATTTAGTTCGTGAGGATAAGTTGCATCAAGTTTATTCCCAGATGCAGATTAATCAAGATGCCACCCACATGGTTACAATGAATCAAAGTATAAAGCGTGCACTTGATAAGGGGTTTATTGATCCAGACACTGCAATGTCTTACTCAAACAACCCTGAGGAAATGGCGAAAATGTTGGGGATACAAAAAAAGTAGGAATGAAACATGGCCAAGGGTAAGTTTAAATATGAAGGTGTGAACTCTGAAGGACGTAGCGTCCAGGGAGAGATTGATGGTAAGGATCTACGCCATGTTAAGCGCCTTCTAAGACGCAAAGGAATACGTGCCAAGAAAGTAACGGCACCTAACCCCTTGGACATCGACCTTGGAATGTGGATGGTTGAAAAAGGTCTTGCGAAGGCCTTTGGGAAAGCCGAGCTTAATAGGTTTACAAGACAACTTTCAATCCTAATAAATGCCGGTGTCCCGATTCTTGAATGTATGGAAATATTGGCCAAACAAGAGCAGAACCCTTCTCTAAAGGCAACGATAAGAAAAGTTATGGAAGATGTCGGAAGTGGAAAATCTTTGCATGAGGGTCTAAGCTCTCATAGAGGTTTTGACAAGCTTTATTGCTCTCTGGTTAAGGCCGGAGAAGCAGCAGGTATTTTGGATACTATTCTTGTAAAGCTTAGTGAGTTTATGGACAAACAAGAGGGTATTAAGAAAAAGATTAAAGGTGCTCTGACCTATCCAATTATTGTTGTTGTTATTGGTATCGCTGTTGTTTGGGGCCTAATGGTTTTCGTTGTTCCCCAATTTGTTGGAATGCTAAAAGAGTCGGGACAAGAAGTACCTGCGGTTACCCAATTTGTAATTGATACTTCAAACTTCTTCCAAGAGTACACTTTGATAATGGTGCCGATAGGCTTTGTTGGTTCCATCCTGTTTTTAAATTTTATCAGAAGCAAGGATGGAAAGGTTAAGTGGGATAGGTTCACAATGAAGTCGCCAGTTTTTGGTGATATCATTATTAAGGGAAATCTTTCAAGCTTTTCAAGAACGCTCTCCACAATGCTGAGTTCTGGTGTGGACCTTCTTGAGTCTCTTGAGGTTTGCATTGATACAGTTGATAACACCCAAATTCAGAAAGACCTAAAAGTTGTTAGAAGTGCCGTTTTAAAGGGTAAATCTATTACTGAACCTTTGGGGAGAATCAAATACTTTCCTCCTTTAGTAAATCAAATGGTTAAGGTTGGAGAATCCACTGGTAACTTGGATGAGATGCTTCTAAAGGTCGCGGATGTCTTTGAAGAGGAAACTGAAGAGGCAATTGATAATATGACCAAACTTATTGAGCCGGCAATTTTAGTCGGGTTAGGGGGGATGGTAGGCACTGTATTGATAGCGATGTATTTACCTATTTTTATGGCTGCAGGTGGTGCCGGCTAGTAAGTGATTGAATTTGTTGTAAAATGATAAAAACATTTAAGCTTTTTGAAAAAAAAGGCGAAAAATATTTAAATCGGATTAAAATCAACTTTGAGGAGACTCTTAATGTCAACTCAAAAAACTGTAGACTCTTAATGTCTAACAAAGGAGAACGTATGAAGCTACAAACACTTAAACTGCGCGATCAGTCTGGCTTTACACTTGTAGAGCTTATGATCGTAGTCGCAATTATCGGAGTTCTTTCCGCTGTTGCAGTTCCAAACTTTAAGAAGTATCAGGCCAAGGCCAAAACTTCTGAGGCCAAAGTTCAACTTGCCGCTGCCTACACTGCACAGCAAGCATTCTTTGGAGACTTCTCAATCTACCATGCATGTCTTGCATACATGGGGTATGAGCCAGTAAATGAATTCAATTCAAGATTCTTTGCAATTGGATTTGCAACTGACGTTACAACAAACCTTGATAACAATGCATTTGCAGACGCTGTAAACGGTGGTATGAACGCTGCTGTTTGTCCAGATCCTGTTGCATCAAACTTTGCTACAAACGCTCCTGTTAACAACGCGACTCTATTCGGTGCCGGAAAAGGTATGGGTGGAGTTTCAGCAGATACAGCAGCATTCTTCAACAACCAAATGAGTGGTGGTACTACCATTCTAGGTAACCAAACTGCAGCGAACCAGACATTCACAATCGGAGCAGTTGGTGTTGTCTCTTCTGACAACATTACTCCGGCAACTGCATCTTCTTTCACAATGAATCAAGACAAGGTTATCAGTAACATCAATACTGGTTACTAATTAAATCGAATTCTCAAAGGAGGGACGTTCAGTCCCTCTTTTTATTCACATGCAATTTATATGGTTGATATGGGTTTTGAGTTTCAAACTTTCCGTTTCGAAAAATATAAGGTTGTCCTTTGTAATCGAATTTAGAGCATGAAGAGTTCTTTTTATTATTCAGGCACTCTAAGTCAATCATTGCTTTTATTGAATAAAGATCCTTTTTAAGTTTTTCAATCAGCAAAGTATCCCTTACTTCACTTTTTAACATCTCACTAAGAACTAGAAAGGTTGATTCTAGATCACCACTTTTTTCGTAAGTTAACTTTGCTATTAATGACTTAATAAACTTTGGGGCACTCGGGTGATCTTCGATGTTACTATAAAGCTCTACGGCCCTTTTGTAATCGGCCAATTCAAAGGCGTACAAATAAGCGGCATTAAAGTTTAAGGAGTAATTTTTAGGATAATATTTGAGACCTTTCTCGAAAAGAATCGAAGCACCTTTTATGTCATCTTTAATAATGCTTAGGTACTGTGCTCCAAAAGTGTAGGCTTGAAGAAATAGCGGGTCCAAATTAGTAATTGATTTAAATCGAAGATACATCCAATTGTTTAAGTCTTTTTGATTATAATGAGAAAGGTCTGACTCTAGAAGTGTTGTGATCCATAAAAGGTCTGAAGCTATTCGTTTATAGCCAGCAAATAGAAATTTATAAAATGTGTCGTGAAAATTAATGGCCGTATCTTGTTTTTCAACTTTGATAGGGGGCTTTGCAATTTTCTTATTAAGTATTGCTGATGAAACAAATAGCAAACAAGTTAGGGCAATGTGAAACAATGGAAGTTTTTTAATCATAAAAAGATATTGTCAATTTTAACTGGAAGTATCAACATGAATGTATGTTGGAATTTTCATCTGTTACCAAAGTATTTAAGTCGGAATTTTTAAAAAAACCGGTCGTCGCTGTGGACGATCTATCCTTTAAAGTTGATGAGGGGAGCATTGTTGGCTTTCTGGGGGCGAATGGAGCTGGTAAAACTACTTCATTGAAAATTGCAATGGACTTCACTCGTGCGACCAAAGGACATGTTGTTTTTCATGGCCTTGGTGAAAATAAAAGTGATATCTTTTCAAAAATAGGTTTTCTTCCTGAAAGACCGTATTTCTATCCCCACCTAACTGGTCGAGCCTTTTGTCATTATATGGGAAAGCTTGTTGGGATGAATGAAAAAGCCATAAATAAACAATTAAACCATTGGGCTCCAAAACTTAGAATTGATTTTGCACTCGATAGAGAGATTAAAACCTACTCAAAGGGAATGCTGCAAAGAGTGGGTTTTCTTACGACTTTGTTGCATGAGCCCAAGTTAATAGTACTGGACGAACCATTGTCTGGCGTCGATCCCATAGGAAGAAAAGAACTTAAAGACATTATTGTTGAAATAAATAAACTTGGGAAAACTGTGTTCTTTAGCAGTCATATCGTCTCAGATGTCGAGGAGATTTGTGATAAAGTTATATTCCTCAAGGGTGGGAAACTTGTCTACCAGGGGCGTGTTGACGACATTATTAAGAAAAACATCCGTCCTGTTACCAAGATAAGATACAACCTTCATAATGAGAATTTAAGTTTAAAAGTAGAAGATGAATTAAAATCAAAAACACTTAAAGAGTTGCTTGAAAAGGGTGCTGACATCATCTCTGTTGAGCAAGATAAGCCCTCTCTGGAAAACATTTTTTACAACGTTGGTTTATGAAAGAATTAAAAAATATTAAGACCATTGCATCCTATACTTTTCAAGAAGTTCTCAAGAGTAAGGTTCTATATAACATTATGTTCCTGGGTATTGGACTTCTCATCGTTACCTACGTAGCCCAGCAGTTCACCTACGGAGCTCCTAGCCGTGTCGCATTGGACTTTGGTGTCGGAGCTTTAAGCTTGAGCTCGGTTGGAATCGCAATATTTATGGGAGTAGGGCTTTTATCTAGGGAAATTGAAAATAGAACCGTTTACATGATTGTATCAAGACCTGTGAAAAGAAGCAGCTTTGTGCTTGGAAGAATCTTAGGTCTTAATATGATCTTGGTTCTAAATATACTAATACTCTCAATTCTGACTCTATTGGTATATTTCCTAACGGGTGGATCTATGAATCCATTAATTTTTTGGACCATATTTTTTATCGTTTTAGAGTCAACACTCGTTCTATTGGTTGTAAGCTTGCTTTCACTTCTAACGAGTTCCACATTATCCGTAATCGTATCTATTGTTCTTTTCTTTGCAGGCCATGGTATCTCAGAAGCAAAGATGACGGTATTTGCACAAAATAGACCTATTTTAGGATGGGTTTTGGAACTTTATCAGTATGTTCTTCCCGCTTTTGGCAAGATAAATACAAGGGACCTTTTAACATACAATCAAAGTGTGGATAGTGGCTTTTTATTTTCAGCATTAAGCTATAGTGTTATCTATTCTGCTTTTTTAATTTTCTTAACAATTACAATTTTTGAAAAAAAGAATCTGGATTAAATGATTGCAATATATATACTCGTTTTCGTTTTTGGTCTTCTTATAGGGTCTTTCTTAAATGTTGTAATTTATAGGTTGCCTAGAGAGCTCTCTATAGTTAGGCCAAGATCATCATGCCCTTCTTGTGGTCATCAAGTTGCTTGGTATCAAAACTTTCCCGTTATCAGCTATATAGGACTTAAAGGCAAGTGCTCATCATGCCAAACAAAAATTGGAATACAATATCCACTTGTAGAGTTACTTGTTGGGCTATTTGCAGTATTGCTCTTCCCTTTTAGTGAGGGACTTCAGGGCATTGGTCACGTAGAACTATTCAAATTTGCTGTGGAGTTTTCCATTGCATGTGTCTTTTTGGCACACTTTGTTATTGATATCAAATATCAGCTTTTGCCTGATAAACTTAACCTATACCTGCTAGCGGTGATCACTCCTTATGCAGCATTAAGTTTCCCACCTCACCACTGGGTAGTTGGTGGTATTGTCGGGTTTATGGGGCCGTATTTAGTAACTTTGTTTTTCTTAAAGGTTAGAGGTGTTGTAGGCCTAGGTGGAGGCGACATTAAACTTTTTGGAATCTTGGGCGTTCTTCTTGGTCCTATAGGGGTAATCAATACCATCTTCATGAGCAGCTTGGCCGGTTCAGTAATTGGTGTTGCACTTATTGCAACCAAGCGAATGAGCAAAACCACTGCACTCGCATTTGGCCCCTACATACTTGTAGTTGCAACTCTTCAAATTTTCTTTCCTGACTTTTTTGATATGATAAACCCTTTTGTGTTTAATTAACATTTAGCACTATAAATCCTTGATATAAGAAAAATCTTACATGTATAATGACATATTGATAATTTCATCAGGGACGGAGAGTTGTCAGATCTTGTAGCACAATTTAAAAACTTCATGGCCAACTTTGAAAAGGGTCAGTTAATCGGTGTTGATATCGGATTAAGTTCCGTAAAGGTGGCACTGTTATCAAAAGGCAAAAGAAATTCCTATAAACTAGAGAACTACGCCTCAATCCCTTTGAGCGAAGCCGCAATAATTGAAGACGAGATTCAAAAGCCAGAAGAAATTATTGAAGCATTAGCTCAGGCATTGGATGCTGCCAAAATCAAACCTAGAATATGTAATTTAGGAATGGATGGCCCCAATACTATGACAAAGCGATTGCAAGTGCCTGACGGTTCCAGGGATGAGGTCGAAGACAATATTCTTTGGGAATCAGAGCAGTACATACCTTTTGGAGCTGATGAGTCTGAGGTTGACTTTGCAATTCTAGGTAAGCTTGAAGAGGATGATGTTGTTGATGTTGTTGTTGCAGCTGCTAAAGTTAGCGTCATTGAGACTTATATTGAGTACCTAAAAGAGGCTGGTCTCATCGTAAAGAAGGTTGATCTTAACGTCTTTGCTATAAACAACTTATTTGAATTGATAGTAGATAAGGATCTTGAAAATATTAGTGATTTAGGCTCTATAATTATTGACTTTGGTGCACAAACCACCACAGTTCTTGTTTACAAGGATGGAGGCCCTATACTCAGTAAAGAAATTCCTGTCGGAGGAGTTCTTGTCACTGAAGAAATTCAGAGGCAGATGGGTGTTTCATATGAAGAAGCAGAAGACCTGAAAACTAGTGGCGATGAAAATGGAAACCTTCCTGAGGAAATCGTGGCCATCATTCAATCACAAATACAAAACCAAATGAGCGAGTTGAGAAAGGTTTTAAACTTCTTTATTGCTGCGGGATCATCAGAACAGGTGGGGTTTTGCTATGTGACTGGAGGTAGTTCAAGGTTGCCAGGACTTATGAATGCCCTTCAAGAAATTATTGGAATAGAGCCAAAATTATTAAATCCTTTCGATGTAATTGACTACGATAAAAAAGTGTTTGATACAGAGAGCGTACAGAGTATTGCTGCAACCGGTGCTGTCGCCATGGGGCTTGGACTGAGGACTGCACAATGATAGAGATTAACCTTTCCCCGACTAAAAGTGATTTTGATGTAGCAAACTTTGGCGGTATTAACTTTAGTCTGATTAATGTAAAAATGTTGATAATCGCCTTAGTTGTGCTGTATATTCCCGAAACATTTTTGAGCTCCCACTATGATGAACTAATTAAAGCAGAGCAGGACAAGCAGGCGAAGCTAAACGCTGAATACCGAAAGATTAAAGGAAGGGTTGCTGAACTCGAATCTATAGAAAAACAAGTGAATGCTCTAAAAGCACAAGAAAAAAAGCTCGCAAATAAGCTTGAAATCGTAAAAGAAATTATCAATAAAAGACAAAATCCTTATAAAGTTTTAAAGTACATTGCAGAAAACATTCCTGAAGGTGTCTGGTTGGTGGATCTAACCATGGACGAAAATCAAATAGGACTTAAGGGCTATGCCAAAAATTTTAAAAATATTGGTCAGTTTCTTGAAAACTTAAAGAACTCGATCTTCTTCAATAAGAACAGCATTGAGTATGAAAGACCAGAATCTTTACCAAACGAAATTGACGGCGTGTTTTTGGAAGTTTTTGAAATAAAAGCTCCAATTGTGAGTTTCGAATGAAAGATACACTAGTTAAAAATCTTCATTGGTTTATTTTAGCTTATGCAGCCCAGATGCTGTATTTCATGTATGTTGAAAAAGATGAACAGTATCAAGCATTAATCCAGCAAACGCCCGGGATACAAGGTAAAATTGCCAGAGAAAAAAGGAAACTAGGTCAGATTGAGGAATTTAAGAAAAACCTAAATCAGACTAAAGAAAGAGTAAAAGAGGTTGTAAAACAAATTGAAAAAGTGCAAAAACAGCTTCCAACTGATGTGAATGATGCGAAGGTTCAAGAAATGTTAGGTGGCATCGCTAGTAAATTGAAGATAAAGAAGCCAGTGCAATTTCCTGAAGCCGAGTCAAATAAAGGCTTTTATTTTGCTAAAGAGTATACATTCAAAGGAAGAGGAACTTTTTTACAGTCTTTGATCTTTTTTGAAAATCTCGCAAAAACTGAAAGAATTTTGAATGTTAAAAATGTAAAAATAAGCCAATCTACTGAAAAGGACAGAGGAAGATTTCAAATTATCGAAATGGAAACAAGGGTAGAGTCTTTTAGATATAATGAAGGTCATGAAGAAAAGAGTGGAGTTGAAGAAATTGAGCAACAATTTAAAGCTAATTAGTGCTTTCTTGATTCCACTATTGGTATCAGGAGCATCTTATTCAGTCGAAATAGAGGAAGTGTTTAAACAAATGAGTGAACTTGAAGAGCCGTTCAAGCTTAGAGATCCTTTTCAAGCACCCAAGTTTAAGACAAAGTCGTCTAAAATTGACAATATACCTCAGACAAATGGGGTCTACTCTAACATTCCCAACCTTTATGTAGAAGATCTGAATCAAATAAAGATCACTGGGGTTCTGATTGGGACTGAAAGAAGAGCTTTTTTGAAAGTTGATGAAAAGGGAGCCACTCACACAGTTAAAGAGGGAATGACTCTTGGACCCAACGACGCAGAAATTAAGGCGATTCTTCCTGGCGGCATTATTCTTGCCGAAAAAGTCGTTAATATTTACGGAGAAACTGAATATTTAGAGACAGTTATTCCTATTTCTAAATAAAGTTGGTAAGATTATTAGCATAATAACTTTACGGAAGAGGTTATATGTTGAAATGGATTTTATGCCTATTATTTGTGTGTTCAATAACGAATGCTCAAGATAATATCCCTGCCCAAATCACTAATGTACATTTTTTGCCTGAAGGTGAAATTTCTAAGCTAATTATCGACTTTGATAAACAAGTGTATGCTGAAAGAACTCACATCAAAGATGCGAGACAGATTATTCTTGATCTCAAAAACGTAACATCACCCAAGAAGTTTATGAGAGGTATTGATACTTCTGAGTTTTCAGGAAGTGCAGGCTTTATTTCACCTTATAAGAAACCTGGTGAGAAAAACTCCATTCGCTTTGCTATTCAACTAAGAGACAATGTTAGATCTATTCTTGAAAATAAAGGAAAGAGAGTTGTTCTGAGCATGGAAAATCGTTTTGGAGCTTTTTCAAGAGCAACGATGAATAATGCTGAAAAGTCGGCTGAAGCATCTGTTGATAGCGAAGTTGATGAAAAGATTCTTGTGCCTAAATCAACAAGCATACTTGATATTTTAGAAAATCTTACTCAGTCAGGTGTTAAAAAGTACGTTGGAAAGAAAATCTCCATTAATGTTAATGATGTTAACTATAGAGAAGTCTTAAAAATGATTGCTGACACCTCAGGCTTT
>Ga0208568_1000175_pt1 | contig 27206 bp, 27 predicted proteins | sample DeeseametaMP2969_FD_184165 | JGI IMG/M metagenome (GOLD analysis project Ga0208568, IMG submission 184165) | Marine microbial communities from the Deep Atlantic Ocean - MP2969 (SPAdes) | ecosystem: Environmental > Aquatic > Marine > Oceanic | place: South of Funchal, North Atlantic Ocean... | reverse complement strand
ACCTATTTGGCCTGAAGTTTTGTTCGAAGAAGCATGGACTAGTTATTATTTAGAAAATTATAACAGAACGCTTGGTAAGCTCGTTACGTACAATGCACCAATCTTTGATTACGTTTTCAATCCGGAAATTGACACCCTCAGGGCCCTCTCTTACCTGAAAATGTGTCTCTATAACGATGCAAAACAAATTAGCGATAACTTTTATAGAGAATATCTTCAACCTGCCAGAAAATTGAGGCTTTATCTAAAAAGAAACAAAACAAACTATAATCGCTATTACAGAATGATGGCAGACTTCGAAAAGATGAATAAAGCTGACACCAAGCTTCTGGGAACCCTTCTAAAAAGTGTGGAAAGAGAAGGAGCTTATAAAGAGATAAGAGAATCTCTAATTATGGCAGCAAAGGAGCTAGACAAAGTTAGAAGTCTAAATCGATCTTCGTTTAAACGAGCTTTAAGTAATAACTTGAATGAAGTTGTTCAATCTCAAAAGAAGTTGATGGGAGCCTATGTAAGAAGTCGCCTAGTTGGAAAGTATGCAGACCTTTACAGGGCCTTTGAAGGAATGAGCTATATAAAACTGGAAGTTTTAGAACAAAGAAAAGCAAGGCTTTATAGATTCGACGCTGACAAAGGAAAACGTGGAGATATTAAATATATAGATAGAAATGAGAAACAATACTTTTGGAACTTTAACGGTGAATTTTGGGCCGATGAATTAGGGGATTATGTCTTTGCCCTTGGATCGGAGTGTTAATTTTATGAAACAACTGCTGTCTTTGATTTTTATTCTCAACTTGGGTATTCAAACATCTTTCGCTTTAAGTTTAGATGAGCGTAGAGAACAAATTATATCTATTATCGACGAAGAACTTTCCGAAATAAATAGATTATCATCCCAGGTAAGAGGTGCGAACCCTGACTATCTTCTCAGAATGGCCGAGCTAAATTTGGAAAAAGCTAGGTTGTGGAGAGAAAAAGAAAACCAAGACTTTATGAGTTATAGTGACGAAAAAAGACGTTCTCTTAATAAAAGTCAACACTTCTCAAAGTCAGCTTCTTATTTTGCTAAAGCTAATAAGTTGGCAATACAAATCACAAAGAAATTTCCAAGGTATTCAAGTATCTCTGATGTTTACTATATATTGGGTTTCAATGCAAAAGAGGCTGGAAGAGATAAGACTGCTGCAAAATACTTCGCTAGCGCGAATAAGAAATCTAGCTCAAACTCCATAACCAAAATTAAGTCTCAAATATCCCTTGCAGAGATTTATTATAATAAAAAAAGTTATTCAAAAGCGATTCCACTCTACGAGAATGCTCTTTCACGTCACCAAGATAAATGGTGGACTAAGGACTCCTTCAATTTAGCATGGTGTTACTACCGAGATGGGAAGCCTGGCAAGGCAATCTCAAAGATGAAAGAGGTGTTTGAGCGAAGTTCCAACCAAAAGTTCATTGATATGAGATCTCAAGTTGAAAGAGATATAGGCCAATTCTATGCGACCTCAGGAAAAATAGAAGAAGGAATAGAGTTTTACAAAAAAATTGGTGTTAACTTTACAAGGCAACTCCTAAGAATTGCCGTCTCACTTAGGGATCAAGGAAAGTATACTGAATCCGAAAAAACTCTTAATTACGCACTTCAGTATGAAAAGGAAGAAAAACGTTTAGCCGAAATCTACCTTGAGAAGCTGGTTCTTTATGAAAAGTTTGGAAAAGAAGGGTCACACTTTAAAGCATCCAAGTCCCTTTTCTCCTTATTCAAAAAAGGAATGGTTTCTGACAACGAGGTTAAAACATTTAATTTCCAAATGCAAAAACAGGCGGCTAAGCTCCAAAAACAAGTTGTATCAAAAACTTATAAACGCTTAAAAAAAGTTAGAAGTAGAAAAGCTTCTAGGGCTATTCAATATTTTGAGATGCTTTCTGAAGTTGATAAAGAAAAAACAGACGAACACCTTTTTCACAAAGCGGAGACAGCTTATGCCAATTATGATTGGGCAAAAGCCATCGCTTTCTATAAAAAAGCATTTGATAGTGCTGAAGCTAAGAAGAATTCAAAACTTTTAGAAAAATCTATGGAAGGAATGCTTGCAACACTTGGTCAGAGAGGGCTTCCAAATGCTGTAAAAGAACAATTCTACGAGCCTGTATATGAAGACTATATAAAGCATTGGCCTAAAGGAAAAAACTCTAAGGAAGTTTATAAGAAATTATTCAAGGTTTATTTGGACAAGAGAGACTATACAAAGGCTAAGAATGTTCTGGACAGGTTTGTGAAAGTTTACCCAAGAGACTGGAGAAACCAAGAAGTCATGATCGCGAATATGATGGAAGCTTCAAGAAAAGCTAAGGACTATAAAACTATCGGAATATGGATTGATGATATCAATGCAAAAAAATATCTTGTAAGTGCAAAGTACAAAAAGAAACTACAGGAGCTTTTAACTACTATTCAAATAGAAGGGGTTCAGAATTCTCTAAATAAAGGTGATAAATCGGTGGCATTAAAGGGGTATCATAAAATATTAAATGATCCTCATAGCACGAAAAGGTCTAAGATTAATGCGAAGTATAACCTCGCAGCACTCTATTACGAACTTGGCTCAACAAAGAACTCGTACAAATGGGCCGTGGAAGCTCTTAGGGAGATGCCTGCAAAGGATGCGAGTTCTTTTGTAGATTCATTTTTAACTATTTCAAGCTTCTTGTTCACAAAGTTACAATTTGAGGCAAGTGCGGATCTATCGACTAGAGTTGTAGCAAAACTCTGTTCTGTAAAAAGTAGAAAAAAATCAACGGCATTTAAAAATGCTATCTACTTACATTTGTCTGAAGGTGACCTTGTAAAAACACAGGAACTAATTAATTTGGGGCGAAAGTGCCAAGTACCTTCAGTTCATATTATGGATGCTGAACTAGAACTGCTTTCCGAATTCAAAGATCGTAAGATGTATAATGACTATGAAACTTTGGCAAATAGACTTTACAAAAACTCGAGTATTCACTCAAAGTTAATCCACCACTTTTTTACATTGGAAGGTATTCACAAACGCTACAACAACAGTTCAAAAGTTACCCTTTACGGTAAGTTGAAAAGGCAGGCCTACCGCAATGCAAAGAATAAGAACCAAGACATACCTTTAGAAGCTTTGGATGTTATAGCAGACGAAATGCTACAAGAACTCATTGGCACGTTAAATACAATGAAAAAAATGGAGCTGAGGTTCCCCGAGAGTGCCTTCAACACCATTCTAAAAAAGAAACTTGGTTACTTGGATGAGATGACCAAACAAGCTACTGAAATTCAGAAGGTTGGATCTGGACGAGGAATCATTGGTGCCTATAAGCTCCTAGTGGAGGGGTATGGGCATGCAGCTGAAGAAATTGAAAACTTTATACCTGTCGGAAAGTCTAAAGAGTATATCGCGAGTTTTAGAAAATCGATGCTGCAAGTTGCAGTACCACTGAAACAAAGTGCTGCTAGTTATAGAAGTGAGGGATGGAAAACTATAGAAGAAAACAAAATTCTAAGTGATTTTAACTATCTTTTGACCCCTGCCCCTCTTGACGGAATGACGGTTAGATATGCGTATCCTACAAAAGGTGTGAGCATGGATAGGAGTGGAAAACAATGATTAAGTTCCTTTTACTCATAGTTGTTACTGGTTGTGCAATGAATCAGAAGAAGGAGGTGGACCTTGATAACATCTCGAATAAAGATTTTGATAAAGAAAAGGCACAAAAATTCGACTATAGAAGAGATTTTTTTACTGGCGTAAGCAGTGAAAATGCTCAGGCATTGCAGGATGAAAGCCTCTACAGAATTAATTCTTTTGACTCAGAAGTAAAGGGGGAAGATGTCCTAACTTCAATAGTTTTTAATTGTCACAAAGGCAACTACGACAAAGCGTTTGGTATAATTGAAGTTCAAAACGAGAGGTATCGCGAGAATCCTTCTTTTTGGAATCAGGTGGGGACATGTTTCTTGTTGAAAGGGGAAAGAAGAAAGGCCTTGATGTTTTACAATAAGGCATTGGAGTTTCAACCAAACTTCGCGCCTGCATTGAATAATATTGGATTAATGTATAGAAAAGAAGGCAACGACCAGAAGGCCGAGGTCGCATTCTCAAAAGCAGTAAAAAACTCAAATTTTTCGAAGACGCCAAGATTTAATCTTGCACAATTATATCTAGACTATGGCCTTTTCAATGATGCAATTAAAGAATTTAAAGTTCTGGAGGACAGTAAAGACGTTGATGTCTTCGCTGGCCTGGGTAGTGCTTATTTGATGGCCGGTGATTATGAAAACTCCATTAGATACTTCAAGATGATCGATGAAGATTTTTATGAATGGCCATATATAGGCATTAACGCTGCACTAGCCTTTTACAAGGCAGGGGACAAAGATGAGGCAAGGGATATCCTAGACGACATCGATGAAGATAAACTGGGGCCTTACAAAGGGTACTACGAAGAAAGTAAAAAGAAGGTGGGACTATGAAATTCCTAATTGTTTGTGCACTGATGCTATCTTTTAATGCTTACTCGAGAAAGGGGAAGGTCAATTATCAATATAAAAAACATGAAGTTTTTGATTTTGATGCTTTAGATGTGGCGGGGGACGCATCATCTCCTGGCGATCTTTCCATATCACCCAGATTTCGAAAGAAATTTAGAAATAAAATACCTGAAAGAAAGAATTTTAATAAAGAAATGAAAAGAGCTTTGGACTCTGTAAGATAACAAAGGAATAATGTTGGAAACATCTAGAACAAGCGCTGAAAAACTTTTTCAAATGCTTCCTGTTGGGAACGTGCAAAAAATAAAAGGCAACGTTTTCTCAAAAGGAAGAGTCTTAGTTGGAAGGACTGAGAGCTGTGATTTCATTATTCCTTCTGGTGTTATTTCCGCAGTTCATGCCGTGATTGAAGTGACAAATAAAGGCTGCAAAATTTATGATATGAACTCTAAAAATGGAGTCTATGTAAATGGTGAGAAGGTTGTAGCAAAACAAATTGATGTCGGTGATGAAGTCTCTTTTGGAAATATTACTTTTAAATTCAAACAATATGTAAGTGCAAGCGAACTTCCACCGATCTTGGACACTCTAGAGCCTGAGAAAGGGCAAGCGAGTATTATAAAAGCTGATGTGGAGCCTAGCGAAGCTCAACTTCCAACAGCTCCCACTGTAGAGGAGGGCAAAGAAGATGGGCCATATATTGTCTATCCTCTTTCAGCCGACCCAAAAGCTGATTCAAGTGAATATATTTTTGAGGACGCGGCGGATTTATATCCTATCTTTAAATATGATCATGGTAAACAAGCTGTAGAAGTCATCATTCTATTTAAAGACAAAGTATACTCCGTTGATTATTTGCCTGAAAAGGATGGAGTTTATAGCATTGTAGGATCTAATCCTAAGAATGAAGAAATTGAGTTTGCCTATTTAGGCAAAAATGAAAAGGTTCCTTTTGTAGAAATTTCTAATAAAAACTGCGTTGTTAATAATCTCCCTGGATACGAAGCATTTCATCTAACAGACAAGGGAATGGAGCAGTCAAAAGAAAGAATCATAATTGATGATGAAGAAATTGTACGTTTGGTAAATGGAGATTTAGAGATTTATGCAAGAAAGGTATCTTCTCCTCCAAAAGTAAAACCAGCTCCAATGTTTGGAAGAGACAATACACTTAAAAAGTATTTTGCTTTAACTTTACTACTCATAGTACTTCCATTGATGGGTCTTACATTTTTCTACGAAGTTGATGAAGAAATGAAAAAAGAAAAAGATCCAGAAAGGATTGCGACAATTCTTTACAAGCAGCCATTGATAATCACTAAAAATAAGACTGTGGAGAAAACCAAAAAAGCTCCACCTAAAAAACAAACAACGAAGAAAAAAACAGTTGTAAAAAAAGATAAGCCTAAGAAGACTTCCAAGCCTCAACAAAAAACAGAGGCAAAGAAAGTCGCCAATAAAGATCCTGGCAGTAAAGAAGCTCCGAAAAAGCAAGTTGTTAAAAAAGTAAAAAGACCCAAGCCTAAAAAGAGTGCGACAGTTGCAAAAAGTGCAGCATCGGCGTCGAGACAAAAAACAGTGTCAGTCTCCAAAAGCGTTGTGAAACGCAAAACTGTTGGTACTGTTGACGTTTATAAGTCGGCCGACTTTAAAAGTTCGATTTCAAGTCTAATGGCCAAAGGCGGCTCATTAAAAGGGGCAAAGGTCGCTGCTTCCAAAAGCTCATCAAGTATAGGTGGGGCAACTGTTGGTGGCGGTGTTGAGACAAATCTCAAAAAAGCAGATGTTGGCACAGAGATTGGAAGTCTCACTGGCGCTGCGGCGGGCAAGCTTGCACAATCCAAGGGTGCTGAAGGACTTTCTGCTAAAAAAGGGATTTACACTGCTGGCATACCGTCAGAGACTGTTGTTTTGGGATCTATGGATCCAGATGTAATTCGTAGAATCTTAAGAGAGCATATTCCACAATTTAGATACTGCTACCAAAAGGAATTGGATCGTGGAGGGCAAAATGCCTTATCTGGAACCATTGGGCTACAGTTTACAATTGGAGCCTCTGGGCACGTTAGTCGCGCCGGTGTGAGTAATAGAACAAACCTTCCTGCAGGTGTTAAAGGCTGTGTTGTGAGAGTTCTAAGAGGAATTCAATTCCCTTCGCCACTAGGCGGCGGAACTGTTGAGGTTAAGCAGCCGTTCAACTTTTATCCTAAGAGGTTGTAGATGTATAGGCCTCTTGTCTGGATTTGCGCAGCTGGATTACTTTTCAGTTGCGCATCTGAGAAAAAAAAACTGGTGCAAAATCAAAAATCTTCAGTAAGCTGCACTTCTCCAGGCCTAGATTCTAGACATATAAGACTTTCAACACAGGCCAAGTCCCATAAATTTAATGGTTGCTTTGTGAACTACCTTAAACTTCATAAGTTAGATTATTTAAACCTCAATACGTGTGTCGATATGCGGCTTGATTCGACCGGGACAGTTTCCAATGTTTCTATCTCAGGGGACAAGCTTTCCAATGATCTCAAATGGTGTCTAACTCAAGAGCTGTGGAAAATGGACTATTCTAAACTTCAGCTCTTGAATGCAACTAGAGTTAAATTCGACTTAAATTTCAAAGTAAGAAAGTAGGCCCTCAAGGAGTTGAAATTTCATCACTTCTTACCTTTTGCATCGCTGTTGGTGCCAACTTGTCGTCTTGTTCTTAAAAATAAGAGGTGCTAGGATTTTTATGGGGATTGGGAATAATTTTTGTATGCAAAAACTTATAATATTTTACTCTTGTATGATTTTGGCGGCAATTACCGCCAAAGTGGGTTTACTCTGGTTTAGCTGGTTCTAACTATTCCTCTCCCATAACCACAAATTTGAACTCCTTAAAGCCTGCTTCCGCACTGGTGTACATAACTTTCTTTAAGTAGGAGTACTTAATCGTTTTATCAATTATTAGGTTGGCAACACCGCTAAAGTCTTTGGCCTGAGGAGTCTGAAGAGCTATCTTTTTAATCTCTTCCTTCTTTTTCACGAGTTCATTGAATAGGGGAACAATTCTTCTACCTCCTCTGTCATATACGACTTTCGGAAGATTCTCAGTTTCAAGAATCGTTTGATTATCGACCCATATTTTATCTTTTGAAACTTGAATCTGAACCCCTGCAGAATTAATTGAGCTAGATTGAGACTTTGGAAGCTCAATCCCTTGTGGAACAGTCATTACAACTCCAGAAGAGTTATAACTTTTTAAAAGAAAGACTAAAAGAATAACCAAAATGTCCAATAGGGAGGTAATGTCCACATCTAAAGGACCTTTCTTGGCCTTCTTTCTTTTATTTGTGATTGATCTTGTTCTTGCCATGGTTCCTCTTAACTCATTAAGTTGCCAAAGACGATCTTGTTAAAGAGCTCTTTTACTCTTAGGTCGATTCCGTCCTTGTCTTTGATGTAGATTTCCTCGTCAGTTTTATCCAGCATTCTAATTGCATCCATAATCTTGACTATCATTTCATAGTCCAGATCCACCTTTGGCTCTAAAACGATTGTTTTCTCTTTAGCATGCTGCTTTTTTAACTGCACAAGGTAGTTATGCAAAGCAATGGTGTCGTAGATTCCATCTTTATTCTTTGGAATTCTTTTTATTGTTTTAGAAGGCAGGCCTTTGGCCAGTGTAAACCCTGAGTTAGTTATCGATAGGGTTAAAGCAAAAGGCTTCTTTTGATTCTTCGGTGGTGGAGCATCTGAAACTATAGGAACGTCACTATTGATTTCAAAGATTTTTACAAACTGGGCAGACATCAAAAGAAAGAATATAAAGATGAATACCGCATCAAGAATGGGGATTAAATTCAACCTTTGAGACTCTTTCTTGGAATGTCGCCGTGTTGGTAATTTATAACTCATTCAATTATTCCTGAACTTGTTCTTTGGTTCCTAATAGGTCCAAAAGCTTAACGCTATACTCATCAACTTCATTGATAATCTTTTCTGATTTTGCATTTAACCAGGCATGTAGAATCATGACTGTAATTGCCGCAAAAAGACCCATCGCAGTTGTGTTCATCGCTGTTGCAATACCTTTGGCCAATAGTTCAGCTTTTTGAGCTGGGTCAGCCGCCGCCACTGCGGAGAATGAAGCAATAAGACCCTGAATTGTTCCCAGTAGACCAAAAAGAGTTGAAACATTGGCAACTAGTTGAAGGTAACCTAGTCTTAGTTCAACTTTAGGAACAACTTCCAAAGCTGTTGCGTCCAAAGCATTCTGAATTTGTTCTGTACCTTGATTTGCTCTTTTGAGCCCACTTTTAAGAACCTTAGGCAAGGCCGCGACTGATCCTGAGCAAACTCTAATTGCACCTTGAATATCATTGGATAATACATATCTTTGTATTTCGTTCATGAAGGATGGTCCATCCACATCATATGTTTTGGAAAGTTTTTTGAATCTCTCAATTGCTATTGCAATTCCAAATCCCCAAACACCTAAAATGATAAACATAAATACGCCGCCACTTTGAATAAATGAAGCCAACTGATTTATGGTCTCTGTCATGCCTTCCATGCTTTCTCCTCAATTAGAACTAAATTGTTATAATTACATTGTAGGCTAGAAAAGCTCTGCCTTAAAACAGATAAAAATTGCCTATTTAGAGCAGTTGTTGATTGAATTTGTTGGAGAAATTAAGCAGGCGCTTTTTAGGCCTGCTCTTCTGTATAGTGTTCAGGAACGATGTGTCTTTCGATCCCTTCAATGAAGATGTGAATTAGTTTTATGTGGATTTCCTGGATTCTATCAGTAACCTGGCAATCAACAATAAGTGGTACATCAACCATATCTTTGAGCTTTCCACCTGTTTTACCAAGAAGGCCAATCACTTTCATATCTTTTTTCTTAGCTTCTTCAACGGCCAAAATCACGTTTTGTGAATTGCCTGATGTGGAGATTGCTAAAAGAGTGTCACCCTTTTTACCCCAAGCTTGTACGTGGCGGGAGAAAATGTACTCATACCCATAGTCATTTGCTACGCAAGTGATGTGGCTTGGGTCACCCATGCCCATTGCTGCAATAGGAGCTCTATCTTTTCTGTAACGTCCAGTGAGCTCTTCCACAAAGTGCATTGAGTCGCACATTGATCCACCATTGCCACAAGCTAAAATTTTTCCTTCGCTCTGGATGGAGGCGACCATAGTGGTAACCGCTTTTTCGATTAATGTAATGTTGTGGTCATCAGCGACAAATTTATTTAATACATTTTGTGCTTCAACGAGAGAGTTTTTGATGTAGTTTTTATTCATAATAAAAAAATGGCCGAATTGCTTCGGCCTGTAGGTTTAGACTAGATCGTTAATGTTTTTAAGGATTTCAGATTTAGGTTGGTTTCCAACCAAAGTGCTCTTAACCTCTCCACCCTTGAAAAAGATAAGAGTAGGAATCCCACGAATTCCGTATTGCTGAGCTAGCTCTCCAGCCTCATCAACATTTACTTTTACAACTTTGGCATTCTCGCCAAGTTCATTCGCAACTTCATCTAAAATTGGTGTCAATGCTTTACATGGACCACACCATTCGGCCCAGAAGTCTACAACTACTGGTTTATCAGACTTCAATACACTTTCTTCAAAATTGTCATTGTTTACGCTTTCAAGACTTGCCATAAAAAACTCCTAAATATCTCTTAAGGCTTAAAATTAACATAGCTGATGCCAAATAACTAGTTCTTAGAACCAATTATGACTGATCCTTTGTGCTTTGCGTAGGGCTAGGTTGAATTTGCTGCTTTTATATAATGCTGCCTTCTAGTATTATAGGGTTATGAAGAGAAAATACCTGTTAAAAACAGGAATAAATACATCAAAGGTATCCAGATTATTGGCAAAAATGGTCGATCTGTTTATTGTTTTGATTTTATCGACTCTTTTTTACCCATTTGGCCTAATTCTTGCCTTAATCTATATGGGAATATCAGACTCTTTGTATGATGGACAGTCTGTTGGCAAGAGGCTGATGGGTTTTGCAGTTATTTCTTTGGAAGATGGAACTCCCTGTTCGCTAAAACAATCACTTATAAGAAACCTGCCAATAATAGTACCCATGGCTTTTGCAATTATTCCTCTATGGGGCTGGATATTTTGCAGTATATTAGCTGTTCCACTAATCTTGCTTGAGGTTTATTTATTATTTAAACTCGACTCTGGACATCGCTTGGGTGATGTAATGGCCGACACAAGTGTCATAGCAAACGACCCAAACAGAGTAGACCTAAGGAAGGCCCAAAAGGGATGGTTCGAAGAAAAGAATATGTCCCCATGCAATCGTTGCACAATGTAGTCTTTCCGCGCTAAAAATAACCAAACACATTTATTTAAAGGGATCTCAATGAAGCGAAGACTAATCGTTGTCGATATTAGCAGTTTTATATTTAGAGCATTTTTTGCAATTAGGCCTATGCATGCACCTGATGGACGTCCAACCAACGCAGTCTATGGTGTTCTAACTATGCTTATCAAGTTGATTCAAACTCATAAACCCAGCCATATTGTTCTGGCCTTGGACTGTAAAGGAAAGTCGTTTCGCAATGATAAATACGAGGCATATAAGGCAAATAGAGGTGAGGCACCAGAGGACTTGGTTCCCCAATTTGCAATGATAGCCGAACTTATAGACAAGCTTAAAATACCTCAAAAAGGAATTCAAAAGTACGAGGCCGACGATGTTATTGGCTCTTTGGTTGTTCAACATCAGGATGACTTTGATGAAGTTTACATCGCATCAGGTGATAAAGACCTCATGCAGTTTGTAAATGGCAAGGTTAAGATGCTTGATACTATGAAAAACAAGCTATATGGAGCAAAAGAAGTTTTCGAAAAAATGGGTGTTCATCCAAATCAGATTATGGACTATCTGTCATTGGTTGGTGATACTTCTGACAATATCCCAGGCGTAAAAGGCATTGGAGCAAAAGGGGCGGCCAAGCTATTAGAGGAATACAACGATCTTGAAACTATCCTTGAAAACAAAAATGACATTAAGCCTAAAAGAGCACAAACCGCTCTCCAAAATTACGAGGCAGATGCACTGATCTCAAAAGAGCTCGTAAAAATTGTCACAGACCTGAACCTAGACTTCCATCATGATGACTTTAAGTATGAGCTAAAGGGAAATCCAGAACTCCTTGAATATTTGGATTCCCTAAATTTTAAATCAATTAAAAATAAGCTCTCTGATGGAGTTGTGGATACCAACTTTTCAAAGCCTCAATCCTTTGTAGATTATAGCTCGATTAAAAAAGAAGAAGATTTTGACAAGCTCCTTGAAGAATTAAAACTGCAAGATCAGATCTTCTTGGAACCTTTCTTTGACCATGACAATTACCACAAAGTTGATGCTCGCTTTCTTTGCATAGCCACTGGAGAAAAAAGCTTTATCGTACATATCGATAAGTTTTCAAATTACACTCAAGTCGTAAAAAGAATTCTCGAGTTAAGGGATGTCCTGCTTGTCTCGACAAATTTAAAGAGCTTGAGCTCTGTGTCCGTAAGGGAAGGAGTATCCTTAACCAAGTCTTTTGATATCCAGCAAGCTCACTTTGTAATGGATCCAGATAAAAAGCATGACTTGCAGAGTATCTCTAAGGAAATCTTGGACGAGAACGTTCTTTCAATTAAAGAGTTGCGAAAAGAGTCACTAGAGCAAGAGGCCAGTGTGCGAAACTTTGAGTATGGGCTAGCGAAGAGGGCCTATGCCGGTATAAGGGTTTACCCATGGCTTATTAGAAACTTAAAAAAGCAGAGTCTTTTTGAAATCTACGAACAATTAGATACTCCACTTATTCCAATTCTAAGTGAAATGGAAATGAATGGGATAAAGCTTAACTCAAGTTATTATTCTGAGTTGGAGGTTGAGTTTTCAAAACAAACAGAGGAAATTGAGAAAAAAATTGCTGAGCTAAGTGGGGAGGATGTAAACCTTAAGTCTCCAAAGCAAGTTTCAAAACTTTTGTTTGAAACTCTCGAGTTGCCAATTATAAAGAAAACAAAAACTGGTGCCTCCACCAACTCTCAAGTTTTAGAGGAATTAGTTTCGATGGGCCATGAAGAAGTGCCAGGCATGATCCTGCGTTATCGTGAAGTGGATAAACTTCTGAGCACTTATGTTAAGACTTTACCCAAACTTGTGGAAGAAGATGGAAGACTACACACCCACTTTATGCAGAATGTAGCCTCTACCGGCAGATTGTCATCGGAAAATCCAAACCTTCAAAATATCCCCATTAGAACCGAGAATGGAAGAAGGCTTAGAAAAGGATTTGTGGCCTCAGAGGGGATGACTCTTTTGGGAGCAGACTATTCTCAGGTCGAGCTTCGAATATTAGCTCACTTATCTGAGGATGAAGTGATGGTTAAGGCGTTTGAGAATGATGAGGACATCCACGCTCAAACAGCTGCAGAAGTGTTTGGCCTATCTCTGGATGAAGTTTCTAGCGAAAAAAGATCTTACGCTAAGGCCATTAACTTTGGACTAATGTATGGTCAATCTTCTTTTGGTCTTTCTCAAACGTTGGGCATCTCAAGGGGTGAAGCTAAGGATTACATCACTCAGTATTTTAAAAAATTTCACAAAGTGAAAAGCTTTTTGGACGAACTTAAAGAGCAGTGTGAAAAGACCGGCTATTCAATTACCATAAATGGCAGAAAACGGTTTATCTCCGACATAAACTCCACAAATAGGGCCATGAAGTCAGTTGCAGAAAGAATGGCGATTAATAGTCCTATTCAAGGTACTGCAGCGGACATAATTAAAATGGCAATGCTGAAAGTATATTCAAGGATGAAGGAGGAGAAAGTAAAATCCAAGCTTTTACTTCAAGTCCATGACGAATTGATCTTTGAAGTACCAACAGATGAAGTTGATCTAATGAAGAAATTAGTGAGAGACGAGATGGAGGGGGCATGCTCCTTAAAGGTTCCATTAAAAGTTGACATGGGTGTTGGCGATAACTGGTATGACCTTAAATAGGTTTATAGTCGTTTATAAATGCTGAAAGTTACACTAGGAAAGGGGATGGAAAACTTTACCTTCTGATGAAAGGTGTCCTTTAAAATGTTATGACATAAAGTGTGGCCTTAACTCCTATGTAGATTTGAGCTTGAAAAACTTTTTTGAGATCTTACAATTAAATACTTAAGTGCTGGAAACAATTATGAAAGCGATTCTATTTTTACTTTTAACAATTTCTTTTTTTTCATGCTCAACCGGAGAGATGGGAGTTAATCATCATCAAGTCATTACTGAATCAAAAGGCTTTATATCCCCAAATCAGAAACTAGAAGCAACAATATTGGTTGAAAATACCGTCGAATCTAGACCAAGCTCTTCTGTGGTCCGAGGAGTTTTTAGGCCTGGAAGTATTGTTGCTCAACATTTACATGAAGAGTCTGACGAGTACTTGTTTTTCACAAAGGGTGCAGGAGAGTTAACCGTTGGCGATAAAACATATTACCTAAAAGATGGTGATGCAGTATTTATCCCAAAAAACACAAAGCACTCATATGTTAATAGAAGCCAACAGGATGCACACTTTATACAAATGTATACACCCCTTGGCCCTGAACAACGTTTTAAGAAGTGGTCTGAAAAAAAGTAGATCTTAAAATGTTAGAAGGTTGCAGGAAACCTTGTGATTCTTGGTTCTCCAGAAGCCTTTGTAGCTTACTTTACCCTCAATCTCGTTATTCCAAACAGTACTGTCGTCAAGAAAAACACTGATCTCTTTTCCACTGCAGTTAATATAGGTGCAGCTAATTCCTTTAAATTCATCTCGGCAATTACCGTAAGGAAACTCTAATTCACCGTCTACTACTTCAGTGCATGAAGCTGAATGTGCTTCTAACCTTCGCTCTCCCTTTTGGTTTGCTTTGGTTATACTGAACTTAGTCAGGTCCTCAAAAACAGAGCTTTCCCCTGTGTATAATTGGCATCCAAATTGAGTGTCTGCCGGTATTTGGGCAAAACCGGAAATTGAGAGAGTTAAAGTAATAATGAGCTTTTTCATGAAATAACCTTTATAAAATTCCTCTTAGAAACGTAAATTAACTTAAATCTAGTTAGCGAAGAATCACAGGATACGTGAAGTTTTTACAAGACATTAATACTTGAATATGGAATGGCTAAATATCTAATATGAAAGAAGAAGTGGGAGGGGGGCCTGTTTTTCTGGAAACAGGCTTCGCCAAATTTGGCAAAAACCTGATTCCAAAAAAGTTAAATTCTGCTAGAACTTTGCTACTAGAGCGGTTGTGTACTTCCAGTCCAACCTTTCATTTCCTTCCACATTGGGTTCGTTGTCGTAGTTTCCTTTATAAGAAACCTTTAATGAGAAGAGGTCGTTTATAATTACTGTAAGACTAGGCTCTATATTGATCTGATAGTCTTCAGAGTCTGTGAAGTTTGGAAGGTATTGTAGCCATAGTCCGTAACTGTAGTTTTTTCTCTTTTTTAGAAACTCACTGGTTAGGTTCAATTTGTTAAAGTAGAAAATTTCATTTCCATCTTCATCTGCTTCAGTTCTTCTTTCTTCGGTGTACCTATAGCCGGCCTCAAGATAAAATGTTTCTTTATCTGTATCTACGAAAATATACTTTCCACCAACGTCATAGTTTTCTCTTTGTGAGTAGCCTGAGAAACGATCACCTTCATACTGAACACCAAGGTATGCACTAATATTCCTGGTCAACTCTTGCTCATAATTTAGGGATGCATCCCAGTTTCGCGCACTCTCAACAAGATCTTCCTCTTCCGAGTTGTCTTCGGTTTGGTCTGACAGGCCTAATGTGTAATGTCCGCCAACTCCATAGGACCTTTTACCAACTTTGTATGTGGTATCTGTTTTGGCGTTGTAAGTTTCAATTCTGGAGTTACCACCTGTAGAGACAATTGCCAGTTCATTGGTGCTGGAAAATTTTCTTTTTTGAGCAGCGGATTCAGAGATTAGGCCAATAAAGGCGATAGCGATAGTTAGCAGTAGATTCAAGATTTTCCCCTTTTTGGGGGAACATTAGCAAAAAAAAGGGGGAGCCTCAAGGCTCCCCCAAAGTATGTTCAAATCCTGGGAGGGATTGATTACTTTCCGTGAGTGCTAGAAAGGTACTCAGCAACGCCCTCTGCTGTCGGCTTCATTGCTTTGTCACCTTTTTTCCAGTTTGCTGGACAAACTTCGCCATGCTCTTCATGGTATTGAAGTGCGTCAACAACTCTAAGAGCTTCGTCAACATTTCTACCTAGTGGAAGATCGTTAATTGTAGCGTGTCTTACGATTCCCTTTGTATCAATTAGGAACATTCCTCTAAGAGCAACTTCTTCATTGAAAAGAATCCCGTAGTCTCTAGCAATTTGCTTAGAAACGTCCGCGATAAGAGGGTAGTCAATCTCGCCAATTCCGCCTTTTTCAACCGGGGTGTTTCTCCATGCGTGGTGAGTGAACTGAGAGTCGATTGATACACCTAGAAGCTCAACACCTCTATCTTTGAATTCAGAAACCTTGTTATTGAATGCAAGAATCTCTGAAGGACATACGAAAGTAAAGTCTAGTGGGTAGAAGTAAAGCATTACATACTTTCCTTTGTAGTCGGAAAGAGATACTTCTTTGAATGATCCGTCTGCCATTACAGCTGTTGCTTTAAAGTCCGGAGCTGGTCTAGTTACTAAAGTGCTCATAAATATTCTCCTTTATATGGTGAGTTTGACTCATTATGGATTAAATTGTTTTCCAAATACAATTGATATTCTCTATTTAAGCAATAAATAGTATCTATCACCCAATACCATTGGGATTTAGTATAAGTATTGAGTTAACCTTGAATTCTATAAGATTTCAATGATTTGTTGGCCATCTTTGTCTATTTGTCTCAGATCTTCTGGAACATTTGCCAAAATCTCTTCCTCCAGAACTCCTAATATCTTTTGTTTCACACAATCTTTTTTATGAACCAAGGAGACTTCTCTTATTGGAGCTGGAGCTGCCATGCGTCTAACCAGTTTTTTTTGACCTTCCGGGAGCTGTTGTATGGCCATGTGTGGCAAAACTGTATAGCCACTGCCGGCAAGAACCATGTTCTTTAAGGTTTCAAAGTTTCCAGATTCAAAGTCAATTGGGTTTGTTAGATTGGCGTCTTTTGTTTTTGCACAAATTCTTAGAACTTGATCCCTAAAGCAATTACCTTTGTTAAGTAGCCAGATTTCATTAATATCTAGTTCGTCCTCTTTCACCAATTTCTTTTTTGAAAGGGGATGATCCTCGGCAACAAACAGATAAAACGGTTCGTAATATAACTTTCTCTCAATAATACTTTTCTCATGTAGAGGAGTAACCAACAGGCCAGCGTCGATTTCATCATCTTTTAACATTTTGATGATGTCCTCAGTCTTATTCTCGGTTATGTGCAAATTAACTTTGGGAAAGTTTTCGTTAAAGCTTTTTGCAAACATTGGAATAATGAATGGAGATAGGGTTGGTATCACAGCAAGCCTGAAGCTGCCCTGAATTTCCGACTTACTTTCCTCGACGATCGAGTAGAGCTTTTTATGTTCAAGGATTATTTTTTTGGCCTGCTCAACTACAACTTCACCTTCCGCAGTCACCTCAATTGGGTTTTTTGCTCGGTCGAATATCGTTATCTGCAGCTCTTCTTCAAGCTTTTGCAGTTGCATACTTAATGTAGGCTGAGTTACGAAGCAGCTTTTGGCAGCTCTTCCAAAGTGCTTATGTTCATTCACCGCCAAAACATATTCAAGTTGAGTTAAGGTCATAGATCCTCTATAGAGAAGCGAGGCGAAATTCGCCCTGCCTGAGTGTTTATATAATGCTTTGTAGCTCTTCTTCTGTATATTCCGGATGGTGAGGATTTTCAAACTCAATTGCTGGAGATCTTTGCACTTTTTCTCCACCACCAAAAATATATTGATTGAAGTCTTCTTTAAAACTCAGTCCTGAGTAGTCTTCCAGGTCAGAAATTAGGTCTTGAGTAGTTATAGTGGTGAATCGTCTTTTTACAAAGTGAATTGCCAAGAAATCTTTTAGGCCTGCAAGTCCCTGTGCTTTTAATTGATAATCAATATATGCAAAAAATGATCTGCCTCTCTCATACGAGCGCTTGTCCGTTTTTCTTGTGTAAGAATTATGATTGGCCAAATTTACGCTGTAATAGTTTGGCATTTCATGCGTTTGGTAACCTTTGTCTCTCCAACTTGCCAGACCCTCGTCCATCCAACCTGAGTTGCCATCTGCAGGCATCACGCCTTTGGCGAAATAGCTATGAAACAACTCATGGCCAAGTGAAATCAAAGAGGTTGCGGTGGCACCAACATACTCCATTCCTCCTTTAAGTCCTGTTCCATAAATTATTAATTTCGGATGTGGCCATGGCCCATAGTCTTGTTCAAGCTCGGCCAAGACCCTCCAGGCCTTGCGTTTTAAATAGCCATTGAAAAACCTGAAGTGCGAATAAATAGTCACTGGAATCATTCTTCCACTGATAGATGGATATTCTAGATAATAACGAATGAATTTCCTTCTTGGAACCAAGTGGAAAAACACACTGGAGGCAGTGTAGAATTCAGGGTAGGTAACAGTAAACTTATTCTGAGAATAGTTTTCGACCTCTCCGTTTGCAAAGATATCATGCCATCTATGGCTGGCGTTGGTGACCTCAACATTGAAAGTCATTTGATACTGATCGTATTCATAATTGGTAGGAACATATCTTTCAAGAAACATTCTATTCTTAAGATCTTTAATGAAAAAACCTGCAGAAACGCCTTTAAAGCCATAGCTTGTGCCTTTTTCAACTTTCGATCTAATTCTCATCGTGTGATGACCAGCAGGTACTGTCTTCTTAATTATTCTAATCTTGCTGACACCCCCCGGAACGTATATTTCTTCATTTTCAACCTGTTGACCATTTAACCAGATGGCCTGGGGTGCAGAGACGTTGTCAAATATTGGAAGTCCTTCACTTGGACTCTCAAAATTTATTGTTGTGTCGGCGTAAGCGACTTTTTCCCGAAGATCAAAAATAAGGTTATAGGTGGCACTTTTAAAATCAACAAAAACGGCCCTGCCATAACTTGTTTTAAATGGAGAGGGGGCGTGCTCAATCCCTGCATAAACATTTGTGCATAGAAATGCGATCAGTGTCAGTGTCTTAATCATTTTTTGAAATCCTTGCTTTATCTAGTTCAACTCTTTTTTTATTGCATGCTCTATTTAGCAACCATCCAAAAGTGCCGTAGCGAACACTTCCGAATGTCCATTCTGGATGAAATTGGACTCCTAAAACCGGCCTGTCGTAAAACTCTAAAGCTTCAGGAATCTTGTCCCCATTTGAAAGTGCGGTAATTTCTAGGTGTGGCCACCGCCCCCTATTCTTGTTGAAGTAATCGTATCTAATTGCCTGGTGATGGTATTGAACACCCCAAAAGTTGGTTCTAATTTGTTCCTCAATCACTGATTCTGGATTGATTGCACGTATGCGGTCAATGGCCCAGTACCTATTCCTGAAACCGAGCTCTTCTTTTATATCAACAATAAGAGGGATCTTTTGGGAGACTGCCAACATTTGCATGCCTCTGCAGATTCCAAGAATGGGGGTTGTGCTAAAATTCTCCGATCCAAAGTAAGTCTGTAGTAGTTCATACTCGAAGGGATCTCGCTCACGACCTTCGTAATCGTAATTTACCAAGTAGTCTAGGTCCTCAATCTTCTGGGCAAGGTCTGGCTCGACGTGGGGTGTGTAGTATTTTGGATTAATGTCCGCTCCGCCAGGGATTAATATTCCGTCCAGTTTAGATATGTCTGGCGATGTGTTCTTAGCAAAAATATTCTTAATTCTTACTTTATAACCCATTTGGCGGGCCCTTCTATATATGGCCCATCTAACCCAACGACTGCAATGGTAGGTACATCCTATTGTAATGACTTCATCGTCTTGTAACTGGCATGAACTTGTTTGGATGGTCTTGCTGATTGCAAACACCTGTGTGGAAATTAAAGCGGTCCACATAAAGGCCATAAATTTCATAGACATAATTCTTCCTTAAATTAAATTAGAGCAATTTAATTCTAAGAGGAAATGGCCAACGCTTCAAATTGGGCGGGAATGGGAAAAATGTTAGTGGTTTCGCTTACCTGTTAATGCCAGTCAACTTCTAACTCAACACTGGCCCTGGCCTGTGAGATTTCAATGGCCACAATATGTCCTTGTGCTTGGTAGACTTTATGTCCACCCCTGTAGTTCATAGGAAGCTCGTTATAATAGCAGTTTTCTAGGGCATAAAGATTCTCAGAGTTAAAGCTGTAAACACAGTAAAACTCTTCCGCTTCATCACCTTTGCTGAAATATATCTTAGTTTCGGACTGTTGATGGCCACCTTCAAAGCTGAGCTGGGATGGTATGTAGACCTCGGCCAATTCGGGAAATGTATAGGTTGAAGGGTGGGAGTGAAAGTTTGATAGTTCAATCTTATTTGCTGTTGCCGCAGGAGTTCTCGTTTGTTCGTCTCCCTGCTCATTTACCTTTTTACCACATGCTACAAAACTGGCCAACAAAAGAGCCAGGGGGAGATTTTTATTTAAAGCTTTAATTCCATTCTTCATAAGTCTTCCATGTGTTGTTCAGAAGACCTATCGGATGAAGGTTTTAAATTTTGAGGTGAGAGTTCAAATTAACCAGACTTTTCCATTTTTTCTAAATGTTGATCAATTACATCGGCCTTACTTTCCTCCTGAATGTGAAAGCCAAACCTATTTACTATATCTTCGGCAGTTATTATTCCCAGAAGGGTCTGATCATTAAGTCGAGAGGTAACCATTAGTCTGGATATTTTGTGTCTATTTAATAAATGAAAAGCCACCATTAGCGATTGGTCTGGATAGATGACAATAAGATTCTTAGTACAAACGTCGGATATTAAACACTGACCTTTGTATTCAGCACATGCTTTTCCAATCTGGTTAGTGGAAATCACACCAACTAATTTTCCTTCACCCAAAACTGGGTATCCGCTAATTTCAGAGTGATTTACAAGATTCATTGCTTCTTTAACTGTGAGGTTTGCGTGTAGAGTTTTTACATCCGTTACCATTGCTTCTTCCACTGTTAGTTTTTCAAGGGTATCAAAGTCGTCTTTTGTGGGAAGGTGGATGCCGTCCTGTTCCGATATTTGTTCGTATACTGAACCACTCATGAGTCTCTTGCTAAACATGAATGCGGTAATGTTTGCGATCATTAGCGGGAGAATAATCTTATAGTCCTGAGTTAGTTCAAAAATTATCAGAATGGAAGTGAATGGTGCTCTTATAACTGCAGCGAAAAACGCCCCCATGCCAACGAGGGCAAAAGCACCTGCAGGGTTTGCCAGCGGATAAATTTCTTGAGCCGCCAGACCTGTAAGGGTTCCTATCATAGCTCCGAGAAATAGTGTTGGCATAAAGAGGCCGCCGCTTATCCCTGCACTATAACATAAAGAGGTGAAAAGAAATTTTACCAAAAATAGTTTAACTATAAACTCCCAATCCTGAAATTTGCTTAACAATGCATCGTGAATCAAATGGTGGCCGGATCCCAAAGTATGGGGAAAAAAGTAGGCAGATAAATAAATCAAAAAGAAGGTGCACATGATTATTGAAAGTTTATGCCCCTTAAAGAACTTTATAGAGCGATCTCTTAGAAATAAGATTGTTTTCACCCATACAGGACCCAATCCACCAGCTAGAAGTCCGAGTGCCAAATAAAAAATTAACTCGCTAGGATCCTCAAAAATATACTTAATTCCCGAGAACATCGTCTCTCCGCCATAGAATACTTTTGCCGTAACAGCTGCCGCAACGGATGAGATGACAATCGGGCCAAGTGCTTTGGCGTTCAAATTCCCAACGATCTCTTCAAGAGTAAAAGTCACTGCTGCAATTGGAGTGTTAAAGGCTGCGGCAATTCCTCCAGCACTTCCAACGGCAACCAGGGATTTGACAGAAGTTTTGTTTAATCCGAAGAGGCGTCCTATACTTGAGCCCAAACCAGATGTTACCGCAACTGTGGGACCCTCGCGCCCTAATGTCACCCCCGAAGAGAGGGCAAGTATTGAAGCAATCAGCTTTAGGAACCAATCCCTAAATTTAATTGTTCCGTGGTGGGCCACTAGAGCGATCTTGGTTTGAGGGATGCCGGAGCCTGCTGAATCTGGAGAGAGTCTGGTAGTGATGTAACCTGAACATAGTATAAATAATGATCCAAATACCAAAGATAGAGTTGTTGGACGCTCGTGGGTTTTAAAGAGTTCACTCAAATGCTCAATTGCCTCGAATATAAATATTGCCACCGCGGCGGAACCAACTCCGACAAGGAGCGTTAGTGCGAAAAAAAGAGTGTCTGGGTCAATGTTGACCTTATGAAGTTTTCTTAAAAGCTCAATGTGCCATTTGCTGGAGAGTTTCATTCAAGTGTCTTTAATTATAGGGTATTCTCTGCACTCTTATGTGAGAGATTAAGTCTTTTCAAGAATTTTCACACGAGGGTAAATTTTTTTCTCAGTGACGCCCTTGACACCCATGAGATCGATATTACATTGTGCTTGAGCTTATTGAAGTAATTAACTAGGCAATTATTAATGCCAATTAAAATAGGAGACATAAATGACTGTTAAACCATTGCATGACAGAGTTTTAGTTAAAAGAGTTGAAGAAGAGAACAAAACAGCTGGTGGAATCATTATTCCTGACAATTCTAAGGAAAAACCTGCTCAAGGCGAGGTTGTTTCTGTTGGAACAGGTTATGTTAATCAAGATGGTAGTCGCAGAGCGTTGGAAGTGAAAGAGGGTGATAGAATCCTTTTTGGCAAGTACTCAGGATCTGAGATAAAAGTTGAAGGCAATGACTATCTGATCATGAAAGAAGATGAAATCTTGGGAATCCTTCAATAATTAAAATAAACAATCCATATTTAAGGAGATTAATATGTCAGCTAAAGAATTAAAGTACAGTGAAAAAGCCAGAGGCCTAATCCTTTCAGGGGTTAACTCTCTAGCAGACGCGGTGAAAGTTACACTTGGACCTAAGGGAAGAAATGTTGTAATCCAAAAGTCATTTGGAGCACCTCAAATTACAAAAGACGGTGTTTCTGTTGCTAAAGAGATTGAACTAGAGAATGCATTTGAAAACATGGGTGCTCAACTTGTTAAAGAAGTTGCTCAGAAAACAAATGAAGACGCAGGTGACGGTACAACAACTGCCACTGTTCTTGCTCAAGCAATCTATAGAGAAGGTGCTAAACTTGTTGCTGCTGGACACAACCCAATGGATCTTAAAAGAGGTATTGATCTAGCAACTGAAAAAGTAATCAGCTACCTAAAAGAAAACTCAAAAGAAATTAAAACTAACGAAGAAATCGCTCAGGTAGGATCTATTTCAGCAAACAATGACAATGAAATTGGCAAAATGATCGCTGATGCTATGGAAAAAGTTGGTAAAGAAGGCGTAATCACAATTGAAGAGTCAAAAACAGCTGACACTTACAGTGAAGTGGTTGAAGGTATGCAGTTTGATAGAGGATACCTTTCTCCATACTTTGTGACTAACACAGAAAAGATGCTTACTGAATTCGACAGCCCTAACATCTTGATTACAGACAAGAAAATTTCAGGAATGAAAGAGCTTCTTCCACTTCTTGAGAAGTCTGTTCAAACTAACAAGCCACTTTTAATCATTGCTGAAGACATTGAAGGCGAGGCCTTAACTACTCTTGTTGTGAACAAGTTAAGAGGCACATTGAATGTTGCAGCTGTTAAAGCTCCTGGTTTTGGTGATAGAAGAAAAGAAATGCTTAAAGACATTGCTTGTTTGACTGGCGGACAAGTTATTTCTGAAGAGCTTGGAATGAGCTTAGAGACTGCTGATCTTTCAGTTCTTGGTTCTGCTAAGAAGATTACAATTGATAAAGAGAATACAACTATTGTTGACGGTGCTGGTGATCAAAAGGCCGTTGATGATAGAGTTAAAGCGCTTAAGTCGCAAATTGAAGAAACTTCTTCTGACTATGACAAAGAAAAGCTTCAGGAAAGACTTGCTAAGCTTGCAGGTGGTGTAGCAGTTCTTTACGTTGGAGCTCCAACAGAAGCTGAAATGAAAGAGAAAAAAGACAGAGTTGAAGATGCGCTAAACGCGACTCGTGCAGCTGTTGAAGAGGGTGTTATCGTAGGTGGTGGTGCTGCTCTTACTCATGCAACTAAAGCTTTGGAAGACTTCAAGACAAATAACGAAGAGCAAGACTTTGGTGTAAGAATCGTTAAAAGAGCAATTGAAGAACCACTTAGACAAATTTCTACAAACTGTGGAAAAGAGGCTTCAGTAGTTGTTAACGAAGTTAGAGCCCATAAAGATTTCACTTTTGGTTACAACGCACGTGACGACAAGTTCGAAGACCTTGTCAAGGTTGGTATCATCGATCCGACTAAGGTAACTAGAAGTGCTCTTATGAATGCTGCTTCAGTTTCAGGGCTAATGCTTACAACTGAAACAATGGTTGCTGATCTTCCTAAGAAGGACGAGCCAGGAATGCCGGCCGGCGGAATGGGCGGCATGGGCGGCATGGGTGGCATGCCAGGAATGATGTAATTTAAATAAAATTACTTTCTAATAGTGGGGGACCAAGTTGGTCCCCCTTTTTTTTGACTGTTTTGCTTGGTGTCATTGGGCACCGAGCCTTTTTGGCATCGGTGTCATCTTAGGCCTTGTCTAAGTGGCGGAAAAGTTATACTTTTGAAACCCATCAAACTTGGCGCAGGTTATGCAAACAGTAATGGCGTCCAAGGGAAGGACACTTCGGTCCACGGAAGGACCACTATTTTCCTTGCGGAAATAATTTCCTACAAAATTTAAAAATCCATTCGATCTTGCAGCTGGAGCAAGGATGCTCCGATAAGTTCATCATGAACGCGCTAAAGGATGAATGGATTTTTTATTTAAAGCTTCAACCAGAATTGTCTGAAAACTTCCTGCAATTGGATAAAAATTTTAAGCAATTTGGCTACAATCTAATACCTGTTAGTTTTCCAAACCTTTTGCGTCTTATTCAAACCAAAGAAACTTTTCATGTTATCACGATTGTCTCAAACCAAAGAGAGGCAAACTATTATGTAAAACATGTTTCAAAGCCGATCAAAAATCTTTTAAGGTTTAGGAAGATAAACTTATTTACGGCATCAAGTTATGGTTTTATTAACGAAAGTTCCAAGCTAACGTTTAGAGACAATTATGAATTTCACCAGCTACCTATTCCAACTTCTGTCCTTTGTGACAAGGTTATTACAACTGTGTTGGATCAAGCTGTTGAAAGTAGTAAATGGCCAGGTGGTAGAAGGCCTAAAATGACCATTGGCGGATACTAAATGAAAAGCAAACACGAAGAAAAAGATCAAAGATATATGCTCCTTTTTAAGATGGATGCCACGAACTTGTTTGAAAGAATAAGTTCAAGACAGCATGAGTATATTGAGATCTTTTCACTTAAAAGATCTAGGTCTGTTTTTAGGGACATCTTTGAAAATAGGTATTCCAAAGCGAGTGTGTTTGATCTCTCTCATTGCCCTGCAGAGGTTTTAGAGGCCTTGGACCAATTTTACACTAGAGTTGATGAGCTTTATTGGTATCTAAAGCATACCCAAGATATGCCAAACACAATCGAGGATGAAGTCTCCAGGAGGGTTGGAAGACTTGGGAAGTTATACGATCAACTGGCGCTCTTTATCGATGCTGAGCTTGGAGGTGGGGGATTTGAGCAAATCTCTGATGAGGACATACCAAGTGATGATCAGCACTATGACTTCTTCACCACACAAGGGGAGAAGGATGTCGAGCACTCTCAGGAGGAATACCTTCAGCCTGAAGCCTATCCCGATCCTGATGAAGATGAAGGTGAAACTCCTGATATCAAGTAGATAAACACTGTAAAATCTTCATTACATTCCTTATTGCTTAAACAATCACATAAACAAAGATAAAACTGTCGGCATGAAGATAGCGTTAATATGTATCTTATTCATATCAGTTTCAGCTCTTTCAAAAAGCCATTTTACGGCAAGAAGGCTGAGCCAACTTTCAGGTGAGAAGAACTCTGTGGGCTACTCTACCAAAAAGGCGTGGGATAACGCATACTCTCGTCCGTCTTATATCTTTGGAAAAGCACCGGCAAAATTTTTGGCAGAAAACTTCGACTATTTGCCCGCTAATTCAAAAGTTTTAGATATTGGTATGGGTGAGGGAAGAAATGCCGTTTTTCTTGCTGATAAAGGACATAATGTAACCGGGATTGATATATCAAGTGTTGCTGTGAAAAAGTCCCGAATGCTTGCCAAAGAGTTTGGAGTTAAGATCAAGGGAATAGTCGCCTCCTTGGAAAAATACAAATTCTCTGAAGGCTCTTTTGATGCAATCATTTGCTTTTATTATGTCGATAAAAAACTTCACGAGCGAATGAAGAAATGGCTTAAGCCTGGTGGAGTTATTATCTATGAAGCGTATACAGAAAAACAAAAGACGATTAAAAATTCGCCTAAATACTCCGATGACCAGTATCTAAAGCCTAAAGAACTACTTGCAATGTTTGATGGTTTAAATGTTTTAAAGTATGAAGAACCTTTGCACGAGAAAAACTATCGTGCCAGTATTATCTTGAAAAAGCCTAAAGGAACTTCATTGTGAGCAAGTTTATTTCCACTAAAAAATTTATTGGTTTTCCGTGCACCCACAGGCAGTGGAAGGCTGAATCACACTGCCGATTTGTTCATGGTTATAGCAGAGACTTTTACTTTGAGTTTGAATGCGACCAATTGACTAAGGAAATGTGGGTAATGGACTTCGGTGGACTTAAGGAAGTTAAAGATTTTTTAGATGATTATTTTGATCATACATTCTTGGTCTCCCAAGATGACCCTCACATGGAGTCTTTTAAGAAGCTAGACTATGAAGGGGTTATACAAATGCGAGTGTTGCCTAATGCTGGCATGGAGGGCACAGCAGAGTTTGTGTATCATAAAGTCCAAGAAATAGTGTCTAGTATTACCAATGGCAGAGTGAGAGTTACCAAGGTTGAAGTTCGTGAAAATGAGAAAAACTCGGCCATGTATATCCCAAATTAGTCAACCGACAATTAAGTTCCACTTTCAAAAAATTTGGAAAGCTTTATAAACATTGGCATAATATTTCTATATGTTTAGATGTATGCTGATATTCCTTGCATTAATGTTTCTTTCTCTGAAGGTTTCGGCCCAGTCCGCGGTCTTTTCAGCTAGAGTTTCAAAGATAAATACAAAAGCTAAGTTAATCCGTCTTAAAATTGATTTCACTAATGCGAAGTATCTTAAAAAGCAAGATAGGGTGGAGTTCTGGAATGAGTCTTATCCTGAAAAACGATGTCTTGCCTATGTTGAGGCAAGATCAAGCGAGTACCTTTTACTCAAAGTTCCCCAGTATATAAGCTGTGTCAATAACGTTTACCTGACTGTGGGTAGTTTACTTATGCTTCACTCTACGGACCTTGAAAAAAGCTTGTTAGTTGGGGAGGAGCTTGTGGAAATTCTTTTAAAGAAAAGACTAGCCCTCCAGGCAAAGATGCTAAGGCATCAACGAGATCTCGATCAGCATG
>Ga0208568_1000171_pt1 | contig 27733 bp, 26 predicted proteins | sample DeeseametaMP2969_FD_184165 | JGI IMG/M metagenome (GOLD analysis project Ga0208568, IMG submission 184165) | Marine microbial communities from the Deep Atlantic Ocean - MP2969 (SPAdes) | ecosystem: Environmental > Aquatic > Marine > Oceanic | place: South of Funchal, North Atlantic Ocean... | reverse complement strand
AGTGGTTCAAACAAGCAACCAACATATTGGATAGAGCATTGAAACGCGATAAGAAACACGAAGGATCACTGTTTTACTATGGACTAGCCCATTTGTACAACTACGATTTTAATGATGCAGAGTCCTATTTCCGCCGTGTCGTTGAAATGAGAGGTGAATATTCTGGAAAAGCAGATTATCAATGGAAACGATCGCAGAAAATCGTAAGAGCTATGCCGGGCACAGAAGCCGGTAAAAAGATCGCCTTGCAGGAACAGATCAACCGGGCGGATCTTGCTGTCATATTTGCAGAAGAATTAAAGATCAGTGAACTGATCGCTCGTTTACCCGAGCAGAGTGGCGGATTCCAAACGCCTTCACAAATGGGTGCTGGTAAAGGCGCAAGAACACCCTCAGACGCCAGTGGTCATTGGGCTTCAACCTGGATCAATGAAGTAATTGAACATGGTATTCTGGAAGCTGGCCCAGATGGCCGTTTTTACCCTGAAGAAACTATTACCCGGGCCGAATATGCCATGGCCGTGCAAAGACTGTTAGTGGTAGCTACAAGAGATAATAGTCTGGAAGTCCGCTATTTTGGTGAAAACCCATCCCGGTTTAGCGATGTGCCCAGCAGCCATCCAGCGTACAATGCAATGGCAATCTGTAGTGAGCGCGGCATAATGCAGTCTGATGTAATGACCGGTAAATTCAACGCCGCAGGGTACGTGAATGGTGCCGATGCATTACTGATAATCCGCACCCTGCAGAATTCACTGCGGATGACTTTTTAAAACAGCACTGTTTCATTAGTAAAAGGGGTGCCAAATGGTACCCCTTTTTTATTCCATTTACATTGATTCCTTAAACTCGTATCTTTTACAATGAGGCGTCTGAATCCCACCGATCGGGTCATTATATTATATCTATTCTGTCTGTCTATTCACTGTCTACTGCGAGCAACATTTATCGCTGACGTGTGGTACCATTTGCTCTTCAATGTTATTACTTGCCTTACGGTTATCGTTCTGGCACACGTACATCATCAGAAACCGGATAGCAGATATGGACGATTTCATATATTATATCCGGTACTATTTTATCTACTGTTCTATGTCCAGGCCACTATGCTGCGCAATGCGCTGATACCATTTGATCTTGACCAAAAAGTGATGGCATGGGATCTAGCCATATTTGGCAAGGAATGGTATCTTATCCTGCCAGTTAGTATGAATTTATTTTGGCTGGAATTTTTTCATGGTGCATATTTCATGTACTACGTAAGTGTTGTATTATTTGCATCCCGGGCATATAAAGCTCAGCGCCCACTGGTTGAACTATATATGTTTACCCTGATCACTACTGCAATCATTCATCAATGGTTCATAATCCTGTTCCCCAGTTCTGGTCCGGTACTTTTTCGGGATTGGATTATACCACAAGGCGTAGTTTTTATTCCAATAATGAATTTTATTTATTCCTTCGATCAGGGGGGCGGATCATTCCCTAGTTTGCATTGCGCTGCAGCCGTAGTGGTAACGACATTTGGGGCACGGCTCTTTCCCAAGTGGCGGATTCCGTTATTTTTGTTCTTGATCACCGTGTTATTATCTACAGTGATATGTTCATTTCATTATCCAATTGACACCTTAGTAGGTGCTATCACCGGTTTGATTTGTGTGCAGTTTGTTCCGAAACTCTACCCTGCCCCAGGCTTTAACAATGAAGTGTAAAACAATTATATTAATTCTATTCATTGGCTTAGTATGCCCTGGTTGCGTGGAGCACCTGATCACGGTACGTGTGCTACCTGATGGAAGATATACCATGAAATTTGTCACCAGGGGAGATTCCACCGATGTATTTAATGCCGATTTTCCCCATCCTTTCGGAAGCCCTTGGACAACGCATATCGCAACAGAAATAAAGAATGAGGAAACCGTCTGGATCATGGAAACAGCCGGGCTGCTTTCTGGACCCGTTGCTTTCGTAGCAGGTGAAAGTTCAGCGATACAACTTGCCCATCCAATAGATGTAAAACGCACAGCAGGCTGGCTCGGTACACGCTATTCAGTCATTCAATTTTTCAAAGGACGGGAAGTGTTTCGTAAATATCCGAAATTCGGAGATAGTCTGGGCAATACGGAAGATGACTCTACAGAATGGATTGGGGAAGCTCTTTACTATATCGGCACAACCGCGATAAATGACCTGCAGGAAGATTCAACAACCCTGCTGGAAAATATACTGGCTGAGAGAATTGAGAATTATATCCGCGGCTACGTAGATCGAAAAAACTTCACTGAGTTATACTCTATCGGCGATTCAGCCAGTTTATTTGTAGATGATGTACTGCAGCCTTTTTTAACACAATTGCCAGCAAATTATCCAGCTGCATACCAAGATGCGGTGGATCGTTACTCAAACGAAATGCACATAACAGGCCAATTACAAGATGATCAGTTCAAATTCCATATCTTTCTGCCTGGTGTTGTTATCTCTACAAATGCTGATTCGATCGCTGGTGACACACTGCTGTGGACTTTCGGGCTAAAAGATTTTCTGAATGATGATTACATACTTGAGGCTGAGTCTATTGTGTATTCCAAGAAACGTATTCAATTTGCTATAATTGTGGTCACGCTCTTAGTATTAATCATTGCTGTAATCTTAATTAAATTCAAACGATGAAATTCCACAGATTACTTATCATCATTCTCCTGGCACCGCTCCTATTCGCAGCAAAGCCAAAGTTCAGTGATACCCAAATTATTGCCATGACACCCCATTATTTCGACCGAAACCATACCTCCCCTAAATTATTGGGCGTCAACATTTATACCACCAGGCAAGGACGCGTGTATCAGGTTGATATTCAAGTAGACAGGAACAGGATAAATGATGATCTGGGTTTTGCCTACTCCGCTTTAACCAATATGGGACAATACGCTAAAAAGACAATCAAACAGCTTATTGTGGTTATGCACAGTGACAACCACCGCAACCCGCCCCAGGTATGCATTGGCAAAGCAAAATGCAGTATCGATTTCTGGGTTCATCAAAAAGGAGAATATCAAAACTGGTATAAGAATTGTATCCATTTTAAAGAATTGTAATGCCCATGGGTAAACGCACATGTTGCAGTGCACGTCATAATTCAAGCATCTATTTAGCGTTATTATTCATTTTCTCAAATACTACCTGGCTGCCGGCAGCTGAACCCGATTCAACGCTTGATATCTCCGCCGCGTATTTCCGGACGGTACCATTATTACTGCACCTGCCACCAAAGATCATTTTTGATGACCGACCAACAAAGTTGCAGTTATACGTTGATATACCTGAAGACAGCATAGTAACAGTGAGCATTTTTTACAGAACGAACGCCATGGAAAATATGCAGGAGATACCATTAGCTAAGGTAAGGGGCTTCTATGCCTTCAACTTTGATCCTGGTTTCCAAGGCGGAGATTCAGTTACCTATTTTTTCACGGTTGCCGCAATAGATCAATCCATGCATGCCACACCGCTGGATAAAAATGGAAAAATAAAACCGTATAATAAACCATTAGTTGATCCAATAAAGTACTTTGAAGAAAGATTAAAATCGCTGCAATGGTAGCTGTAACCGAAAAAATCAAATCACTTCGGCAACAGATCAACGATCATAACTACCGCTACTATGTCCTGGATGACCCCGTAATCTCTGATGGAGAATATGACCAGCTTTTCCGCGAACTGGAACAATTGGAAGAGCTGCATCCGGAACTGATTGTTCCGGAATCACCAACACAGCGTATTGGTGCTGAGCCATTGGAAGCTTTTGGCACTGTCACCCATCGGTTACCCATGATGTCCTTAGCGAATGCCATGTCAGATGATGAATTAAGCGCATTTGATGAACGGTTAAAAAAAGCCATAGATAATATGGCAGATATTGAATATGTCAGCGAACCAAAACTGGACGGCTTAGCTGTAGAACTGATTTATGAGAACGGAACATTCGTAAATGGATCCACTCGTGGCGATGGGACCAGCGGTGAAGATATTACAGCCAATTTAAAAACCATTAAAGCCATACCGCTTGCTCTGCGACATGATAAGCGCTCCATCCCCACATTACTGGAAGTAAGAGGTGAAGTATTCATTCGCAAGTCAGATTTTACATCCTTGAATAATCACCGTGAAAAATCAGGTGAGCCACCGTTTGCCAATCCCCGTAACGCAGCGGCTGGAAGCCTGAGGCAACTCGATCCAAAAATTACGGCAACACGGTCATTATCTATTTATTGTTATCAGGCTGGATCAATAATTGGTACAAAATTCAACACCCACTGGGAGTTTTTACAATCACTACAGGACTGGGGACTACCAGTAAACCCTGAAGTACAGATTGCTGCAGGAATTAAACAGGCAATCGCTTACCATCAGCAGCTCGAAACACGACGCAACGATTTGCCTTACGAAATTGATGGGTCGGTCATTAAGGTTAATTCACTGTCGTTACAAAACACAGTTGGTGTACGTAGCCGAACACCGCGCTGGGCCATTGCTGGTAAATTTAAAGCACAGCAGGCCACAACAGTGATCAATGACATCATCTCCTCTATCGGGCGCACTGGCGCAGTCACCCCGGTGGCAAAACTGGAAGCGGTGGAAGTTGGTGGTGTAACGGTTACCAACGCTACCCTTCACAATCAGGATGAGATTGATCGTAAGGATATTCGCATTGGTGACACAGTGGTAGTGGAGCGTTCCGGTGATGTGATACCTAAGGTAATTAAAGTTATTAGCGCAAAGCGGCCGGCCAGAACAGAACCATATCATTTACCCGCTAGCTGCCCGGTGTGTGGACATGAATTGCACAGGCCAGAGGATGAAGTGGTGTATCGTTGCCATAATCATGCTTGTCCAGCCCAGATTAAAGGACATCTACAACATTTTGTCTCCAAAAATGCCATGGACATTGACGGCGTAGGGGAAAAGCTAATTGAACAACTGGTAGACCAGGACTTGATCCATACAGTGAATGACCTCTTTCATCTCGATCAAGCCACGCTGGCTGGGCTGGAGCGTATGGGTGAAAAATCCGCAAGCAATGCCCTAGCCTCAATTACCAGTGCTAAAGCGACAACATTTGCCCGTTTCGTTTTTGCCCTTGGCATCAGGCATGTAGGCGAACATACAGCAAAAATAATTGAACAAGCTTTCCAGGGAGATTTTGAAAAATTCCGCAACGCGTCTTTTGACAAACTAGAAAATATCGATGAAATAGGGCCAATAGTTGCTGAATCAATCATACGCTTTTGGCAAGACGGGGCTAATAAAAAAATAGTGGAAGCCTGTTTTGAAATGGGCATCACGTTTCAAGAGCATCCAGAAATGCTGCCGCAAACACTGGCTGGAAAAACGTTTGTTTTCACTGGATCATTAGAAATTTATACCAGGAAAGCGGCACAGGAACTGGTGGAAAGTCGCGGCGCAAGGGCCAGTAGTTCGGTAAGTAAAAATACTGACTATGTAGTTGCCGGTGCTGGTGCTGGGTCAAAACTGGCCAAGGCAAAAGATATGGGTATCAGCGTATTAACGGAACAGGAATTTGAAAACTTACTGAAAGTGCAAGAGTTGTAATTTAATTGTATTGTTACTATTGGAAACGAACGAGTATACCATAAATTTGAACCAGATGTTTTCAATTGAAAAATAAAAAAGGGACATTGTTATGATGAAAATTGAAACTATTGTTGGCGACGTGGTACTGTTAGTATTAAAGGACGCAGAAACATTAAAAGAACTGGGAATACAAAAAAACAAGATTTACGCTCGCGTTGCAGGTTATGATGAAAATGGTATCTGGATCGAACACCCAAATTTCCAAATACCCCGCATGGAAAACCCTGATGATAAAAATTCCAAGATCACTACCGAAACTGTTACTGCATCGGTTCTGATCGCCTGGCCCTACGTATCTTCTATTGTACATTTCCCTGGTGTTGAAGGATTCGATTTCCCCGATCCTTTTGATCAGCATATTGGCTTCGATATCGAAAATTGAAAACTCCAGCTGTCGAAATACGCGGGCTTAAAAAATCCTTCGAGGATGTGCAAGCCCTCGATGGCGTTGATCTAACCATCAATCAGGGTCAATTTTTCGGATTACTAGGTCCGAATGGAGCGGGAAAAACAACTATCATTAATATACTCACTGGTCTGGTTATCAGACAGGAAGGGTCAACAAAAATATTTGGCCAGGACACCGTTAAAGATTATCGTTTCACACGCGCTAAAATAGGCATTGCTGCGCAAGAATTATCCATCGACTGGTTCTTTCCAATCGAGAAATTGCTCACGTTTCACGCTGGGTATTATGGCATATCAAAAAATTTGGCCCAAGAAAAGGTAACGGACATTCTAGACCGACTGGGTCTCACAGAAAAACGAAATACCCGTTTGCGGCAGTTATCAGGTGGTATGAAACGCCGCTATCAGTTAGCCAAAGCACTAGTCCACGACCCGGATATCATTATTCTGGATGAACCAACCGCCGGTGTTGATGTACAATTGCGCCATGAACTGTGGGATTACCTGCGGCAGCTACACGAGGAAGGCAAAACGATTCTGCTTACCACTCATTATATCGAAGAAGCTGAATTACTTTGTGAACGGGTAGCAATAATTAATAAGGGAAAAATAATTAAAGAGGGATCACCAAAAGATCTTACCCTGCAATTGGGGCAGGCCGGAATTACCATACATTTGAGTGGCTGGGAAGAGAGCAACAATCATTTGCTAGATGATTTTACCTTTACCCATGAAAATGGGCGGCTGCATTTCAGCGTTACTGATCCGGAACAAGATATGCCTACCATCATCAGTATTCTCGCGCAGGAAGGCTGCCATATTCAAAGTGTGAAAACAGATAAATCATCATTAGAAGACGTTTTTCTTAATCTTACCGGGGAAGGAATCAATTGATGGCCGGTACCAACTGGATCGGTCTTTGGACATTGATTACGCGGGAAGTGGGCCGGTTTTTTTCAGTTTATCGTCAGACTGTTCTCCCAGGGTTGATCTCATCTGGTCTATATATTCTTGTGTTTGGTTTTACGCTAGAGCGGCGTATAGCAGAGATTAATGGTGTCCCCTATACTCTTTTTATTTTGCCGGGATTAATAATGATGAATACGCTCACGAACGCTACAGCCAACACCTCATCATCCATGCTGCAAATGAAACTCTTACAGCAATTACCGGATATTTTAACAGCACCTCTATCGGCCATGGAAATATCTTTGGCCTATATAATCGGCGGTACGGTACGGGGCACTGTTAATGGTATTCTGGTGATGCTATTAGGTGTGGTACTGATTGATATGCCCGTACACCAGCCCGTGGCAACGATAGGGTTTATTGTCATGGTATCCTGGTCCTTCGCCAGTATGGGGTTAGTGCTGGGACAATTATCCGATTCTTGGGATGAATTGGCGATGATGCAGAACTTTTTTTTGACACCGCTAAGTTTTCTTGGCGGTGTTTTCTATTCAGTTAATATGCTCCCGGACTGGGCCCAAACATTAAGCTTTTTTAACCCCATCTATTACATGATCAACGGTATACGCTTCACCATACTTGGTATCGCTGATTCACCGCCCATGACCAGTTTTATTATGGCTTTGATAATGACCATATTCTTCACCGTATCAGCCATAATGCTGATGCACAGCGGCAGAAAAATTAAGCAATAATTCTTGCGCCGCTCACTTAGTATCCTATTTATCGCTGCTCTATCTACCGCCGTTATGGGCCAGAACGCCAATGCAGATTCAGCCAAATGGAAACATTATATACGCGGAGGAGGAGTGCAGGTGACAAATGATAACGGGCTGTCCGGGTATTATCGAATAAACAGATCGAGCAGATATACTTTTGGGGATCTCCGTTTATATCTATATGGACTACAGAACAATTCGTACGTCTTCATACGTTATAAATCCAGCTCGAAATACAGAAGATGGCCAAGGTTTTACAGGTTTAGCACGATCGCTTACCAAAAGAATACACAGGCAGGTGTTGCGCTGCGATATCATTTTAATCAGGGCCTGGGCCTATTTGTACTGCCCTATACCCAAGGGCATATAATTACGGAAATTGCTCATGCGTATGATATGTCGAACTATCTAAACGACAATCGGAAAACATCCTATGCCCGCGGTGGACTCTACTGGGATCATGATACAAAATGGGTTAGCGCAAAATTAGAGGTTGAATATTTTCACCAGATCAGCGAAGAGGTAGTGGAAAACCTTTCCCGGACACAAGCAATGGCGGAAATCATCATGCCTCTCACTAAAGGTTTTTCCGCTATCATTATTTATGAAATTGAATCATACCGGGTCCTGAATAACACACCAAATTCCCTGTCCTTTTCGCTTGGCTGGAAGGGAATAATATCGTGGACATGGTAACCTATGGCACTCTATATCTACTAATCTGCTAGCAGATCCTTAACCGCGTCTAAATACCCATCAATTTCTGCGTATGGTTCCAGACCCAATATATGCGCCAGAAGAGGGTAAATATGAATATTTTCAAATACTTTTCTTGAATACCCTGATTTAAACGCCGGTCCATCCGCGACAAATATAGCCTGCATACTGGTTAATTCATTATCGTACCCATGGTCCCCCTTTGGCATTCCCGTACCATGCCCCATAGGCATCAAGGTCCATCCTTCTTCAGCAACGATCAGAACATCCGGAATACGTTCATGATCACGATAGTGCCAACGCTCGGGGATATCACGTTTCCAGTAAACTTGCGCATTAGGCAGTTGTTGGAGATCATTGTAAACAACGGTTAGTCTTTTCCTGGAATCTGAGGATAAGAAAACAATAGGTCCTTCCCCGGCCGTAGTCACATCACTAAGATCTGTATATACGGATAAATCAATTACCTGTTCCGGGTGTACTTCAGTCATACCATGATCACTGACAACCAGTACATTTAATTTATCCGCTATAGATAGTTTTTCTGCCTGGTCCATAATGGTCCCTAAAATACCATCCATTCTTTGAATTTGAACTACGGTTTCGGCGCTGCTGGGGCCGTATTCATGCCCGGTCCAGTCCGGTTCATGGAAATACAACATTATTAGCCTGGGACGATGTGACATTGGTAATGAAAACCAGGTCATTACTGAATCAATACGATCCTCGAAAGGTACTTTCTCATCGTACCGTTTCCTTATAGATGGATGAACACCTGCTACTGCTGCTACCGTACCTACCCAAAAATAACTTGCGGTCTTCACCCCCTGTCTTTCAGCGGTTACCCAGATTGGCTCACCACCATAAAAGTCCCCATTTTCTACAGATTCCCTGTCACGGATCGAATAATACTTATCTAGATCTGAAGCAAAAAATGAATTTGCAATCAGACCATGACTTTCTGCATACATACCCGTTGCTATACTATAATGATTGGGAAATGTCTTCGAAATGAAGACAGGTTTTAACCCTTCTGACTGTACACCATTTTTGGCCATCTTATCGAAATTTGGTGTATCGGTAATTTCTAAATAATCGGCCCTGAAGCCATCCATAGATACCAATAATACATATTGATCATTGCCTGCATATATTAAGGTAGCAAAACTAATAATTATAAAATAAATGGGTTTTTTTAACATAGCTAGTGGTTTGTATAATTGAGCAATGAAATTGATCTCTTTTTAAAGTTCTAGCAAGGTGTTTTATGTCAGATATGACAAAAACCATGGTGGCTAATCAACTGCATAAACGTGGCATTAATGATACTGCCGTGCTTGACGCAATGTCAACAGTCCCGAGACATCTTTTTGTAAGCAGAATCTACCGCCCTATGGCTTACACAGATAATCCTTTGCCTATTGGACATGGACAGACAATCAGTCAGCCATATATTGTTGCCTTGATGACTGAATTGTTAGAGGCCGATTTAAAACACAAAGTTTTAGAGATTGGGACGGGATGTGGGTATCAAACAGCTCTATTGTGTATACTTACGAAAAGAGTTATAACACTTGAAGTTTTAAGTACACTTTCAACAAAGTCGCGGAAACGCTTGGCAACGCTTGGATATGATAATGTCGATTGTCATTGTGCAGATGGAAATAATGGCTGGCCGAAGGAAGCTCCATATGATCGAATTTTAGTTAGTGCAGCGCCGGAAACTATACCGGATGTATTAATCGAACAATTAGCTCCTAATGGCCGCATGGTCATCCCCGTTGGTCCATTATACAACCAATTCATATACATTATTTCCAAAAACAAAAATGGTCATGTAAACACGGAAAAGTCTACACCAGTTCGTTTCGTGCCGTTGGTGTGAATATCCGTTGTGTGTATATAATGTGTATATATTATTAATAAAGTCATAACCTCATCGACAATATAATATTTCTCATGTGTATTATAAGTATATATAATATGTATTAATATAAACTAATTGTTGTAATTCTAGTTAAACTGAATAGTGAGCCTAAAATGGGTTTACCAGGGTCATGCGCAGATAATTATTTGGATTTTCCCCGTCTCTCCAGCGATTAAAATCCTGCGCCGTACCATAAGCAAGAACAATAAAGCCAATATTTACACGCAATTCATATCCACCAGTAAATAACCAGTCATCTGGTGTCTGGACAGCATACCAGGCATTTCCAAAATCTAGGAATGCTGTTAGAGATAATTGTGGAGTTCCAACTCTTGACTCAATTGTACCGTATATCAGGCGATCCCCCAGCCTCCAATCATTCCATCCTCTAAGATGGATAACTTCATCACTACCTAAAATATTATTGCCGGCTAAATAAAATGGTGTATCGTTGGTGATAGCCGGCATATCCTGAGACGGCGGATTGTCACCTAGCATTATTATGGACTTGATCCGTCCAAAAATGACAACAGGGCTTCTTTTGTGGGGCAGGATATTGACAAAGGCATCCGTGGTCATTCGTGTATAATCAAAATCTCCATAGAGACCGGAATTAGCATATTCCAAGGTCAGGTCAAGGCCTTGCCCTTGTTTGGGGATCATGGCATTGCTTCCGTGAGGACGACGGTTCAACCACGTGTAAGATATGCTTAATAAGCCTTCACGTCCGGAGACCGGCATGGGTAGAAACTGCGTAGAATCAAGATAAAGATATTCTTCACCAGTGTCATCTATTCCTTTGACCACGTTTGCATTGCGATCCGTGAGTGTTATGCTCCCTCCAAATACATGATTATTGGACATGCTATTACCAAAATTGTATGGCATCTGGGCCCAAAAACCGACACTGCTGTTTTCTTCCAACAAGCCCAAATTGGCGCGATCATAGGGCTTTGCTTTGATATCCAATAATGATGTAACAATAATACCCCACATCGGTCCGCCCATGGCATTGGCATACTGTATTAAAAATCTATGTGTGCCGTTTTCTGAAAAATCTGCCAGTCCAATACCTGTGAATAAATGCCGGACCATAGCATCTGACCATTGTGTAAAACCAAGGACTTCATAACCCAGTGGTAATACTAGTGTAGTCATATGCTTTATACCAATTGTAGGTGTATAGTCATGTGATTTCAAAATATTGATTTCCTTTTTCGGATCAACACCGGTTAGCAGAATGTCCGGCCCGGCGCTGCGCCAATCACTGTAATGGTCTCTGATAACAAGTGCTTGCGTTGTAACATCACGATGGGGGTCCACATTCACAATGCGGACCGTATCCACATCCGGCAACGTGACGGCCATGATAGTGCTGTCTACCGGCGACCACTGGGCAGCCCAAACAGCATCACCCACATCAGAGACTTGTTTACTTGCACCGGTGGAAAAATTTACGGTATGAATATTTGGTGTGGAACTTGCGTGGGACGTATAGGACACAAAATCGCCACCGGGATGCCATACAGGATCATAATCGGCAGCAGGGTCATCGGTGAGCCTGCGTATATCACCGCTAGCTAGTTCCAAAATAAACAGGTCCAAGTTGGCGTTTTTATCAGCCATGGCAAAAACGATGGAATTGCCGTCAGGAGCATAATGAGGAGTCAGAATCTGGATATCATATACATAATTAGTGATCTGTTTTTTATCGGACCCGTCTGTGCTCATGGTATACAGGTTAGCCACACTGTTCTCATGGGCCACATATACGATTCGTTGACCGTCCGGTGACCAATCCGGATAAGTTGCTCGTTCAGATTGGGTGAGCCATTCAGACGATTTTTCATCAAGATCATAGACCTTGATATCATTGATCATTGCTTGATGCTCCCCAAAATGGTATTTTGCGTACACCAGCTTGCGGCCATCATAGGCCCAGTTCATATACTTGTGAAAAGAGCCAAAATCCACTTCTTCCTTATCCCAGATAATGATGGGTTTGGGTTTTTTCTTCTTTTTTTCTTCTTTTTTATCCTTACCTAACAGCTTTGCAAAAAAACTCGGTTCTTTTTTTTCTACTTTTTCTTTTGTTTCCTCCTCTAATTTTTTTTCTTCCTTTTCTTTCGCTTTTTTTCGCTTTTCACGTTGCTTTTGCTCCTTAGTCGTATCCCGCTGAAAAACATACAACGATAGATCGCCCTGCCTGTCATCATCCCGCCCGGTTATGGCTATCTGGGAACTATCACTGTAAAAAGTAAACCCGAGAAGTTTTTTAATAGGCAGTGTTACCACTTTACCGATTTCTTCAATGGCTTCTTTTTGGGCGCGGTAGCCGTAATAATAGGTATTCATGTGCCGGCGCCAGTCTTCGTTAAACTGCTCCACTGTAATACCGGTGTGCTTTTTGAACGCACCATCAAACATGAATAAACCCATTTCATTGCGTTCTGACAAAGTATTTACAATCGTTGAATCACCGAAGCGGACTGACCAGTACAGCAGTTTGGAATAGCCGTCATGATGTGGATCCATTTCGTCCATTTTATTTTTTAAAACATGGAATTTATGGCTGATGTCCGCTCGGTATGGACGCCAATGTTCTGTTTCATATTCAGCAAGACCTTCCACTACCCAACCGGGGATTTGAGACAGGAAAAATGACCATGGTTCCGGCAGCCAAGTTTTAACTCTGTGAAAAAAGACAATATGCTGCAGTTCATGGGCTAAAACCTGGTAAAGCCATTTTTCATCCTCCAGCCAGATAGCAGCATCGTTCTGGTCTACCCATATAAATGTATTATACGTCCACTGGGCAAAGCCATTCATAATCTCATCTTCGGTAGTGAAAATGATATCAATTGTGGGGATATCTTCTAGATCCATCTGTTTTAATAAAATTGGTCGGACCTGTTCAGCAATGGAGGCGCCTTCTTTTGCGATATTTTCTATACCCTGGTGATAGTGAACACGGTAGTGTTCTGTTTCAATGGTGCTCCAGTCCAATTCACCGTGGGTGCGACCGGTCCAAGACCACGTTTGGCTAAAGCCCTCAGTAAGTAGTAATAAAAATATAACAGTTTTAATTATCATTATTTCCCATTAATAGATATGTTTATTGCGGCACCAAGGTTTTCATCATCTGTAGCAAAAACCATTTTATTCCCAGCAATAGTAAGTGCTTCAACTTTATTTCGTTGAAAAACAAATTGTTTTGGAAATGAATCGGCAATTAAAAATTTCATTTTATTATTTTGTTTTTGAAACTTACCAATTTTATATATCCCAGATTCGTATGGCCCATTATCCCCAGGATCAGATGTTGCTGCGGCCCACAATATACCATCACTATCCAAGTCCATATCTGACATATTTCTTTTGTCCAAGATTGGCCACGGAACATTAACAAATATACTGTCCTCTTTATGAATGGTGACTACTTCGGCAAATAGGTCAATAGAACCCCAAAATAATATGGACGGTTCTTTAACTGAACCACGGTGTGCCCAAGCAATATACCAACTATCACCAGCAAACCATAATACAAGACTTTCTAGATTTAAGGGGGGCCCACTTCCAGGAATTCTGAATTCCTTGATCAAAATTAATCTATTCGTGCTAAGATCAAGCGCTAACCAATAACAAAATCCCCAACTGCCCATGGCTATATACTGATCTTTCATCCCAGAAATATTTGTTAATGCTTCCAAATCTATTGGCAGGTCTTTCACAGGCCAACCAAGCCCGCTATAAAGAGAATCAGCTGATAGATTAACTAAACCAGCTCTAAGTTGACCTTTCATTTTATTATCATGCACAACAAGGTAGGTATCTTCGCTCGTTGTAGTAGCTATTCCACTGATTGATAATTCCCTTTTAGCGCTTATAAACACCCAGCGTTCATCAATTGGTAATTGGTTTGATTGACATCCAACTATAATGAACAGTGTTAATACCTTTATTTGGGGAAAATTTAACTTATTCATGATATTTTAATGGCTAGTTAGAAATCTAACTCCATATATTTCTTTTTTTAATACTTGAAAACTGTTTTATATATACAATTATTACCATTCAAAGGGCCCCTCCACTAATCTCCATAAATACCAGGAGGCCAGTGTGCGATATGGCCTCCAGTGTTCAGCTTTTTCTATCATTAGATCAGGTTTGGGGACTTCATCCAATTGAAAAAACAATTGAAACCCTTTTTGAATGCCAAGGTCCGTTAAAGGAAATATATCCGGCCTGTTCAACGTGAACATGAGGAACATTTCTGCTGTCCAGGGGCCAACGCCTTTTATTGTCGTTAAGCATTCAATAACTTCATTATCACCTATAGTGTCAATATCCTTTGGGACCGCTCCAGTGTTAAACGCTTTAGCAATATTATGAATGTAAGTTGCTTTCTGATTTGATAAACCTGTAGAACGCAATTCTTCATGTGATCTTTCCATAACTATATTTGGAGAAGGATGTTTATTTTCGGGAAACAGGTCTTTGAATCGCTTGTAAATCGTTGCAGCTGCTTTACCACTTAACTGTTGGTATACAATAGCGCGAACCAATGCTTCAAAATAATTCGAATCCTTCTTGAATTCAGGTTTTTCAAACTCAGCGATAAGGCGACCCATTTTCTCATCCACTTTTTTCAGGTGTTTCAATCCTTTATTAATATTCATTTGCCACACACATAAATCTGTAACTTGCTTTCAGTGTCTAATGATATTTTATCATAATCTCCGTACTTATCCCTAATAACAAACCCCGCCTCGGTCAATAATCTGTCCATCGTATCCGGAAAAATCATGTGCATATCAAATCGGCATTCATCCGTTTCATTTTCACCAGAAGTATTAAAATACCAGTGAATATGGTTTATTTGTGAATCGGAATCATAATGGTTGGTTTCATTAACAATACAATGTTTACCAGAGGGCCAATCAAATTCCATTACATAATATTTCTGTTTGGCTCGATAAAGAACTATAGGGTGTGGCACAAAGGCATCTATCAGGAACAATCCATCATCTAGCAAATGACTATATACACAAGAAAAAAACGATGACACGTCTTCATTATTCAATAAATGAAAAATGGAATTGAAGCCGATAAAAATGAACTGAAATTGCTGATCAAGGTCAACGTTTCGCATATCGCCTTCCAATACTTGAGCTAAATCCCTGAATTTTGCCAGCTTTTTACGTGCAAATTTGACGAAAGCAGAACTTAATTCAATTCCTGTATAATTAATTCCTTGTTCAATAATAGGCAAAGCTAGTCGACCCGTACCGGCAGTCATTTCCAATACGGGACCACCAAGTTCAGCAGCAGCATCGGCGATAAATTCTATATCATTGGTTTTCCACCAATGTGCCGCTTTGTACAGCTCAGGGTCTGAGTAGATATCTTTTATCAAATAGGTCTAATTAAGGACGATCAATTCCTTCGTTGTCTTATTGAGGATCTCACACCCATTATCCTTAATAATTACATCATCCTCAATACGTACACCACCCCAACCAGCCAAATAAATCCCCGGTTCTATAGTTACAACATTATTCACTTCCAATGATTGGGTGCTTAGGTGGCTCAGGCGTGGTTCGGTGTGAATTTCAAGCCCAAGTCCGTGGCCGGTACCATGATTGTAATATTCACCATAGCCCCTTTTTGTAATGTATTCCCTGGTGATAGTATCCATCTCCTTACAGGATACACCTGCCTGGGCAGCATCACAGCCAGCCTGCTGCGAACCTTTGACAATATCATAGATTTCAATATGTTTTTCTGTTGCTTCTCCAACTACAGGAGTACGAGTCATATCGGCATGATAACCGGCATACTTAGCTGCCGCATCAATTACGATAAAATCACCCTTTTCAAATGGTCTATTACTTGGTACAGCATGGGGCAGTGCACCATTTGAACCACCTGCAACTATGGGAGAATATGCCTCACCATCACTCTCCTGTCGGTAACGTAGAACCATTTGATTAGCTACTTCCTTTTCGGTTGTACCGGGTTTAAGCATCGGCAATATCTCGGCATAAACCGCATCCGTGATCTCGACTGCTGTACGAATTGCATCCAGTTCTGACTCATCTTTCACCGCCTGTAGATTCTCCATAAGCATAGATGTTGATTTCCAGCCTACCTTTGGAAAGGTATCAGTCATAGCACGATATTGACTCACACTAGTATGGTCACCCTCAAAGGCTAGATTTAATCCGTTTTGAATCAGATTGTTCTTTGCTACAATAGAAATATGCGGACCAAAATCGATGAATCTCTCCATGTTCTGCACTTGTTCGCCGGACTGTACGTCGTAGCGTCCGTCCGAAATGAAATAAGAATCATCCTGTGTGATCAGACATGAAGCTGCGGAACCAGTGAAACCACAAATATATCGTATGCTCGTAAGGTTGGTTATGAAAATTCCATCAAGTCCTTGAGCAGACAAAACTGTACGCAATTTATACAACCTGGAAGAAAATACTTGATTACTCATTTTAGAAATAAACGAGAATTATTTTTCTGCTTTTAACAATTCCGTAATAGCAACTCGCTCCGCTTCGATCTTCTCAGCATCAGCACCTTTTGTAACAAGGATATCCAACACATCCAAAGCTTGGTGATACAGGTTCTGATTTTTTAGTACGTTGACCATTGTAAAAGTGGCGATCCGAGGACTGATGGCTAGTTGGGGGCCATCCTGCTTTTTTGCACGGCGTGTTTTAGTTTTTTTACCAGTTCTCTTTTTTGAAGTCTTTTTCCTCTGGATCACTTTCTTAGGTGTTTCCTGCTTGCCAAGTATTGATAATATAGATTTCGCTTCTCTGTTTTCCGGATCAAGATCGAGAACTTTGTTCCAGCTTTTTTGCAGTGTCGATTCTGCTCGGCCTAGTGACTGCTGGACAATAGCTAACTGAAATGCTGCCTGCAGATGATCAGTACCAGATTTTACTACCTCTTTCAACAATTTTTCTGATTCACGTTCATTGCCTGATTCTAATTCTACTATGGCAAGTATGAACCGTCCATCAACATGGTCAGGGTGGTAACCAAGACCGATCTCGCAGACTTTACGGGCCCTGATTAAATCCCTATTTTGAAGATACATATCAGCCAATATTGGAAATAGAACAGTATCAAAATTATCCGCAAAATATACTTCTAGTTCAGCTTGATTGTTCAAATTCATAATGCTTATCGCCGGTTAGTTTGCACCCAATTGGTAATGTAGTCTACTGTTTTCCGCACGGGTGTTCCAGGACCAAATAGTTCCCCTACGCCAAGTTTAGTTAAGACTTCCTTATCTTTAGCTGCTATAATGCCACCGCCGGTCAGTAATACATCATCGAGGCCATTTTGATCCATTAATTCTATCACCTTTGGGAAAACGGTCATATGCGCTCCCGATAGTATTGATAACGCAATCACATCAGCATCTTCCTGCAAAGCAGCTGAGACAATCATTTCCGGTGTCTGGCGTAATCCCAAATAAATGACTTCCATCCCTGCGTCTCTGTAAGCGGCGGCCAATACTTTGATACCGCGGTCATGACCATCCAGTCCAGGCTTTGCCATTACAATACGAATATTTCTTACCATAATTTTTGATGACTAATGGAAATTACAACCACATGCATATGGATTACAGCAGATTATCTGTCATGACTATCCAGCACAAATGTTACGGGACCACTATTGACAAGGCTGACATCCATCTCTGCGCCAAATTCACCTGTTTCTACATTTATGCCCCTGCTTCTAACTGCATCAATAAACCCATTATATAGCAATTTTCCTTTGTCCGGATCAGCGGCTTTCGTAAAACTCGGACGGCGGCCTTTACGCCAATCACCGCAGAGCGTAAATTGACTAATTACCAGAACAGACCCCTTCACCTCCTGAAGTGAAATATTCATCTTACCATTATTGTCATTAAATATCCGTAAGCCAAGAATTTTATCGGCCAGGAAATTAATATCCTCTTCTTCATCATTGCGGTGCACACCCAGTAGAATCACTAAGCCATTATCAATATCACCGGCAACACGATCACCGATTTTGACTTTACCAGTAGTAACGCGTTGTAAAACAGCAATCATCTTGCATTAGTTATTCTACCCATACATTACTTTTTCCATAGACATCACGTAGTTTAGTCAGGAATTCTCGACTGGATGAAACCCGCGTGTTATGTGATAAGATCCGTTTTTTACGATGATTCTCATCATTGTAGTGAAACATCAGATTACATGAGCCAGGGTATTGTTTTGATAAAGTATGCAGATCTTCAATATTTTGCGGCATCATCTTTTCTAACTCTAGTCGCAAATTGACACTTTTGGCATAATAATCTCTTACCTTTTCCAGAGGAACTATTTCATCAGCGACCAACTTCAAATCACTAAAGTTTGCGTTATCCGTTGGCTTACCGCTGACAAAAACAATATTATCCTCAGACAATAATTCCTTGTACTTAGCAAATGTGTTGCTAAATACCAATATTTCAGCATGGCCCCCTAAACATTCCAGCGTAAAAAATGCCATTTGTTTATTCTTACGATCAAAATGTATCTTATAATTTTGGATCGCACCGCCGATACGCACAACATCAAGATTTATATACTGGATTGATTCTGTAAAATCATGGTTGCTGAAATCCTCTAAATCGTCGGCATACTCCAATAAAGGATGGCCTGTCAAATATAGACCTAAAACCTCTTTTTCATTTGCCAGTGTTTCTCCATCAGACCAGGGACGTACTTCTTGTAAATTAGGTACCATAGACACTCCTGAACCGCTTGCTGAATCACCAAATAAATCAACCTGGTTTTTATCGCGTTCAGACTGAATATTTTGACCATAGCGTATGGCAATCTCTATGGTAGAAACTTTTTCGGCCCTGGATCCATCTAGATGATCCATGGCACCGGACATAATTAAGCTTTCCAGGACTTTTTTATTCACCGCTCGCAGGTCCACCCTACTGGTAAAATCAAATAGTGAGTTAAACGGTCCATCTTTTTCTCGGGCAGCAATTATAAACTCCAATGCTTTCGCACCTACATTTTTTATCGCATTCATGCCAAAAGAAATGGAGGTATCATTAATAGGCTGAAAATGGATGTTAGATACATTAATATCTGGAGATGATACATCTATTTTTAGTTTTCGACATTCGTTAATTAAAATAACAATCCGATCAATGTTGGTCATCTCGCTGGTCAAGTTTGCAGCCATAAATTCAGCGGGGTAGTAGGTTTTAAGCCATGCCGTTTGATAGGATATATACGCATAAGCGGTAGAATGGCTTTTATTGAATCCGTACTGCGCGAATTTCTCGATCAAACCATAAATGTTAGTAGCTTGTTTTTTGGTCATGTTATTGTTTGACGCACCATTGATAAACTTGACCTTTAGGGTTTCCATGAGTTCAGTATTTTTCTTACCGATTGCTCGCCGCAAAATATCCGCTTGGGCCAGAGTGAAATTTGCGATTTCATTAGCAATTTGCATGACCTGTTCCTGATAAACAATGATCCCATAAGTTTCATCCAGGATTGGTTTTAGGGCTGGGGAAACATATTCTATCTTTTTCTTGCCCAATTTGCGGTTGATAAACTTATCTATATTCTGCATTGGTCCTGGACGATACAGCGCATTCATAGCTATTAAATCTTCAAAATGTGTGGGTTTGAGCTTTTTTAAGAATTCGCGCATGCCTGATGATTCAAACTGGAACACACCTATTGTTAGCCCCTTGGCAAATAATTCATATACCTTAGAATCATCAATGGGAATCTTCTCAATTTCGATGATTAGATCCTTCTGCTGCAGCAACTTGATCGTATGATCAATAACTGTAAGGTTGCGTAATCCAAGAAAATCCATTTTTAGTAGTCCAAGATTCTCCAGACTTTTCATATCATACTGGCTGGTAATATCTCCTTGGGATGATTTATAAAGCGGCATGTAATCCGTTAAATCGCCAGGTGTTATGACTACACCAGCAGCATGGGTGGAGGCATGACGATTCATCCCTTCCAGCACCTTAGAATAATCTACCAATTCTTTGTACTCTCCATTTGCCATTGTTTGCAAATCAGGACTTTTACTTAAAGCAGCATCTAGCGTAATATTTAGTTCGTTAGGAATTGCCTTCGCTACGCGGTCCACATCACCATATGAATAACCCATGACACGTCCTACATCTCGCACAACCTGTCGTGCTTTCAACTTTCCAAAGGTGATGATTTGCGTTACCGAATTCTCCCCATACTGTTTCTTAATATAATCAATTACTTCCCCACGCCGTTCTATGCAAAAATCAATATCAATATCCGGCATACTGACGCGATCGGGGTTCAAAAACCTTTCAAACAATAAATTGTGTTTCATGGGATCTATATTCGTGATACCCAATGCATAAGAAACAACACTGCCCGCTGCAGAGCCCCGACCAGGACCGACAGGAATATTGTTATCCCGCGCATATTTAACGAAATCCTGTGTAATTAAAAAATATCCGGAAAAACCCATTGTCTTGATCACACCCAGCTCATGATCCATACGCTCTTTTATCTCTGGTGTAATATCACCATATCTTTCAACAATACCTTTATTACAAATTGAGCGTAAATATTCATCTGTATCTGGCATGTCCCCATCAGCGGGCAAAGGGAACTTAGGCAAATGGTATAATCCAGTTGGGATTGACAGATCTATGCTATCTGCAATAGACCGTGTATTTTCAATCGCATTGGGAACATCCTTAAAAAGTTTGTACATATCATCTTGGGATTTGAAATAGAATTCCGGTGTCGCATAGCGTAATCTGTTTGGATCATCTCTTTCCTTACCAGTGCCGAGACAAATGAGGATATCATGCGCCTCCCAATGCTCATGTTCCGCATAATGAGCATCATTCGTAGCAACCAATGGAAGACCCAATTCATTGGCAAGTTTTTTCATGTTTTCAATATTGACTTGCTCCTGGTCAATACCGTGGTTCTGCACTTCTAAAAAATATCTGTCAGGAAAAATTTCGGCATATTCTAGTGCCGTTTTCTTGGCTCCATCCCAATCATTATTAACCAATTTTTCTGGCACTTCACCCTTCAAACACGCTGACATACATATCAGGCCATCACTGAATTCGCGGAGGATATCCTTATCAATACGGGGGCGATAATAAAAGCCTTCCAAATAGCCCACTGTGATTAATTTCATCAGATTCTTATAACCCGTGTAATTTTGTGCCAGTAATATTAAATGATTGTTGCCCCAGCCACCTTCAGCGCGAGGTTTTTTATCAAAACGGTTATTAACTGCAACATAGACCTCGCTACCGACAATGGGTTTAATGCCGGTTTTATTGGCATTATTGTAGAAACTTACTGCACTAAACATATTACCATGCTCAGTCAGGGCAACTGCATCCATTTGCAAGTCATCAATGGTATTGACTAAGGTCTGGACCGTTTGCGCACCATCAAGTAAGCTATAGTCAGAATGATTGTGAAGGTGGACAAATTCAGCTGGCATAATGATCAACTAAAATGGCAGTTAGTCCAATTATGGTGCTGAACTTTAACAATTTTGCGCTCTGCCTGGCCGTAGATATAGATGGTGATTTCACGAATAAAACTACGATCATAGCTAAAGGAATCTCAACTCCAATTACCAATAGAATAAGATAAAATTTTCCATAAATGTGGAAAAAATAGGGGAGAAATGCTGCCAATCCAATTATAACAGTGTTAATTACGGCAACAGTTATTGCCTTGTTTTTGCCTATAACAAGCGGTAATGTTTTTAAACCAGCAGAATTATCTCCTTCCACATCAGCAATATCCTTTATCAATTCGCGAACAAACGTTAATCCGAAAGCAAGTATTGCCGGTATAACCATGGGTCCAATCTTATTAAATGCTAAACCGCAAAAAACGAATGTCACCCCCAGGATCATTGCGACAGCGACGTTACCTAATAGCGGTGTTCCTTTTAAACGTAGGCTATAGATAATCATCAATGGCATAGCGATACCAACAGCCGTTAGCATTGCATAAAACGGCAACTGAAATGCAGTTATAGAACCTATTGCAAATAATATTACCGCAAAACTCAGTGCTTGAGAACTAGTGATCATTCCACGGCTCAATGGTCTGTTTGGTCGATTGATTAAATCAATTTCATAATCACAATAATCATTAAACGCATTTGCAGCACCATTATAGGCAATGACAACTATAACAACACAGGTTAGTATATAGTATTGTTCATAAACACCCAAAATATATGCGCTTACTAATACAGCAGATGCAGCTACAGCAATGTTTAAAGGACGAAGTAACTTGATAAAACCTAAAATCAAATTCAATTTACTGTAACCTTTAATACTCTAGGATCACCGTTTCGGTCCGGAATAAGTGTTTGGTCATAGAATGATGCCTTATCGAATACCTCCAACACAAAGTTGGGGTGTGTATTTAAACCTACTTCAAGAATCAGGTGGCCACCAGAATTGATCATGGCTGGCGCCACCCTTGCGAACCGTTGATAGAACAATAAACCATCCGCTCCATCACTTAATGCAAAATGGGGCTCAAATAAACGCACATCATCCATTAAAGTATTCATTTCGACTAGTGGTATGTATGGTGGATTAGAAATAATCATATCAAATTTTTTATTATATGGATTCATTAAAAAATCTATTTCTTCAAACTGAACTGTTGCATGGTGAACATCTGCATTGATTTTAGCTACTTTTATTGCTACAGTAGATATATCTATGCCCGTGATCTTAGAATTGGGTATTTCCTTCGCCAGAGATACAGCGATACAGCCTGTGCCTGTGCCCATATCCAAAACAGTAGGTTTATTAGCTGCCTTAAGTATAGCAATCGCAACATCCACGAGTCGTTCTGTCTCCGGACGGGGTATGAATACATCTTTGTTGACGATAAATGTACGGCCATAGAATTCACAGTGTCCTGTAATATACTGTAGGGGTTCTTTCTTGACCCGTCGTTTAACCCATTGGTGCAGTAGTTCCAGCTGATCACTAGTCAAGGGTTCTTCAAATCGAAGATATAAATCAAATCTTTCACAATCTAGTATATCTGTTAGCATCCATTCAATTTCTTGACGGGGTTTATCAAACCCCTTTAATGAAAAATATTCATCGGCCCAATTGATTAAATCGATCACCCGCCAGACTTTTTTTTTAATTACGGGCATATCCACAGCTTTAGTCTGCTTGTAAGGCCACTTGTTGATCAGCAATTTTTAACTGTTCAATAATTTCATTTAAATTGCCATCCATAACCTTTTCCAATTTGTACGAAGTAAAATTTATTCGATGATCTGTAATTCGTCCCTGTGGAAAATTATAGGTTCTGATTTTTACTGATCTATCGCCAGTGGAAACCATTGACTTTCTGGCGTCCGCTCTTTCTTTCGCTAGCCGGCCTTTTTCCTGAGCTAAAAGTCGAGATTTGAGGACCTTCAATGCAGCAGTACGATTTTTATGCTGAGATTTTTCATCCTGGCATATTACAACCAGGCCTGTTGGAACATGCGTAATTCTTATGGCTGATTCTGTTTTGTTGACATGCTGACCCCCGGCACCACTTGCTCTGAAAGTATCTATTTTTAAGTCCGCTTCCTTGATATTGATCTCCGCATCCTCCGCTTCCGGCAATACAGCTACAGTAGCCGCTGAAGTATGTAGCCTGCCGCCGGTTTCTGTCTTGGGAACACGCTGTACCCGATGAACACCACTTTCAAATTTCATCACACCATATACGGCAGTACCCTTCATTGAGAATATTATTTCCTTAAACCCTCCTATGCCTGTATTATTACTGGCAATAATATCACGCGACCAATGGTTTCGCTCTGCAAACCTACTGTACATACGGAAAAGATCGGCGGCGAACAATGCTGCTTCTTCCCCGCCCGTACCTGCACGTATCTCTACAATCGTATTTTTATCATCATTAGGATCTTGCGGTATAAGCAAAACTTTTAATTCATTTTCCAAGTCGGTCAATTTCTGCTCCAGTTCAGGCAATTCTGCCGCAGCTAAACCTTTTAGTTCGTCATCATCCCCATCGATGATGATATTATGTTCATCTAGCTGCTCGAGCAAACTTAGAAACTGATTGGCTTTAGGTACGATAGCATGCGCCTGTCTGTGTTCCCGAGCTATGTCTTTCAATCGTTCCGGATCAGATATAATAGCTGGGTCAGCCAATAGGGCTTCCAGTTCATCATACCGTGCAATTATTTGGGCAAGCTTGTCCTTCATCCTATTGCTTCAGCAATAAATTCCTTGCCCTTTAATTCATTAAGTTGGTCCCCAAATGCTGATTTCAATGCTGTTATGGCTACCTCCACCATTGCATCATCTGGCGGGCGTGTTGTTATTAATTGTAGCCATAAACCAGGGGTTTGCAGTAATCGTACAATAGCTTTATCACTGTGACGCACAGACAATTTTATCAACTCATAGGACACACCGGCCACCAACGGTATTAATGGCAGATGAAATAATAATCGCATTGGCAAATTGATCGTGTTAAAAACAGCCAATATCAAGGTATCGATAAAGGCAAAAACAATGATAGCAGATAGCAATACAATAAACATAAAACTGGTTCCGCAACGCGGGTGCTGCGTAGGAAAAGATTGGGCATCACTGATTGAAATATCCCTTCCAGATTCAAAATTATATACTACCCTGTGCTCGGCACCATGATAACGAAAAAGCCGTTTAACATCCTTCATCAAAGAAATTAATAGGAGATAAAGAACAAAAAATACTATACGTATAACACCAGCAGCAACATTAAATGGCAATGCGTTATTTTCGAGGTGCAATAATTCTGTAGTAATCCAATAAGGTAGAATGACAAATAACAAAATTGCCAGGCCAATCGCTAAAACGGTAGAAAAGAAATCAGAGACTCGGTTGTTTTTATTTTTCCCAGATTCACCAGGTATTGCAATGTCAGCTGACCATTGTAGCGTGGCCATCCCCATTTTCATTGCTTCAAATAAGGCAGCCATACCACGAAATACAGGTTTTTTCCAAAATGCTGAATGTTCAGTTACTGAAGTAAAATTATGACGGTCAATATGCACGTTACCCTTAGGGTCTCTAACGGCAGTAGCATAGGCTCCCGGCACGCGCATCATTACACCTTCGATCACTGCTTGGCCGCCAACCAAAATGGCGGGTTTCATAATTAATATTATCCAGTTACACATAAATGAAAAATGGCTTCCTGCACAGAGAAAACTGTTTTGGAAGCCATCGTATTATTTGTTTAGTTATAGTGCTGTTTTTTTGTACTTCCTTTGAAATTTTTCAATGCGACCTGCAGTATCCACCAACTTTTGTTTACCAGTGTAAAACGGGTGAGTAAAAGATGTGATATCGCAGTAAACAACATAATGAGTTACACCCTCAATCTCACGCTTTTCATCACTTTTTATAGTGGCCCGGGTTAAAATCTCATCGCCTGTCGCAGAATCAACAAAGACAACCGGGCGGTAATCTGGGTGGATTCCTTTTTTCATTATATTTACTCCTTTAATCTAAATCGTTTAATACTTTTGCAACGCGATTGATACCATCTCGAATTGTACCCTTCTTCGCTGCACAAGAAAATCGAATATGCCCCGGTGCACCAAAGCCATCTCCAGGCACAGTCACTACTTTAGCTGAATCCAAAATGTAATCACAAAGTGCGAAAGAATCGTGTAAAATATGACCATTCGCAGATTTGTTTAAGTAGTGTGAAAGATCAGGAAATACATAAAATGCTCCACCCGGTAACGAACAACTTACACCTGGAATTTTCCGTAGTAATTCTACCATTAAGTCACGTCGTTCCTTAAAATTTTTTCTCATAAACTCGACCGGTTCTTGATCGCCGGTTAAAGCAGCTATCGCGGCTTTTTGACCAATGGAGTTCGCACATGAGGTGGTTTGGCCTTGTAACTTGCTCATCGCTTTTATGATATCCGCATCACCAACTGCATAACCAATGCGCCAGCCTGTCATAGCATATGTTTTTGATAAGCTCATACAGGTCAATACATTAGTTTTATACGAATTCAGCTTCTGGGTACTAACAAATTCCCCATCAAACACTAATTTTTCGTAGCATTCATCTGAAATAACTGTCCAATTATTCTGCGCGGAAATTTCCAGAATTTTAATTATTGCCTCTTTAGACCATACGCCGCCTGTTGGGTTGGATGGTGAATTGATGATTACTCCCTTGGTTTTATTTGTAATCTTTAACTGTAAATCATCAAAATCCGGCTCAAACTGATTATTTGGATCTGTTGTTACAATTACGGGTTCGGCATCTGCTAAGCGGACGAATTCTGGGAATGATACCCAATAAGGCGAAAAAATAATAACCTCATCGCCTTTTTGAAAGAGGACCTGACATGCAGTAAATAAACTTTGTTTTTCTCCATTGGATACTAATACTTGATTTGGATCATAGTGTAAACCGTTATCGCGCTCGAGTTTTTCACATATTGCTTCACGCAATTCAATCATACCGGATCCGGCAGTATATTTAGTAAAACCATTATCCATCGCTTCCTTACCTGCTTTGATGATATGATCTGGCGTATTGAAATCCGGTTCCCCAACGCTAAAATTGATTACATCAACACCTTGTGCACGTAATTCGGCGGCTCTGGTCATCATTTCTAATGTAAAAGATGGTTTTACGCGATTGACGCGATCAGAGAAATTCAATGTGGGGTTCATTTATATTTTATGCTGTTTTTTATGATATGTTGCCGTATTGTAATTTGGCTCTTCATCTTCCAACTTTTTATTATCTCCTTTTCCACCAAGTTCTCTTTCACGTCCAGCATCTGGAACGTTTTCTTCGATGTCGAACTCTCCAGATAGCAACTTTTTTGAAAAACGTCTATTTTGTTTCTTCTTTTGATTCAAGCTTTTCCGTCGTGATTTCGGAACATCATCTACGTTGATTCCATTCAGTTCAGATTCCACGCTCATTTTATCGCTTTCTGCATCTTTATCGGCAGGATTGACCGCAAGAGAACCTTCCCCAAAATGAAAGTCTTGTGGATTAAATAAACCATAAATAGCGCCATACCCGCGAGTAATACCATTTCCTAAACCGATATAATTGGGAAGATTGAAATTAGCGCTAAACTCACCAGAAAATGAGCCCCAGTTATTTTCATCCACAGGTTTGGGAAATAAGGAACTTAAATTTACTTTAGTGAAAACTTTATCTTCTAAATTGACACCAAGTTCTTTGGCGATAAA
>Ga0208568_1000154_pt1 | contig 29228 bp, 24 predicted proteins | sample DeeseametaMP2969_FD_184165 | JGI IMG/M metagenome (GOLD analysis project Ga0208568, IMG submission 184165) | Marine microbial communities from the Deep Atlantic Ocean - MP2969 (SPAdes) | ecosystem: Environmental > Aquatic > Marine > Oceanic | place: South of Funchal, North Atlantic Ocean... | reverse complement strand
GCCATTTCACGGCCGTCAACCGTTTTCAAGTTTACTTGTTCAAGTAACTTTGCAGTTTCCTCTGTATAAGAAGTTTGGTTTTGAGCCTGAGCAAAACCCATCCAGACGAAGCAAAACAAGGTTAAAAGAATTTGTGTTTTTATTAAATTTTTCAAAGACAACTTTTGTAGGTAAGAGTAAAAGAGAATTACTGGAATTAAACAATACAGCTCAAAGCATGACCCAGTTTAGCTAAATTTAAAGCTTAAATCATTTCTGCAGTGTAACGATTTGTATCCACTGAATCATCTTTGCAACTAAAAAACACTAAATCCTGAGGCAAGAATCATTCTTCATTATTATTGATTTAATTACAAGTATCATGCTAACCTAGGGACTTTATATTTTGAAAATCAATTAACAGCTCTGAGTATTAAAAAAATAGTTTTGAGTAATATTAAGTACAAGAAAAGTATTGTTGAACAATTAATGATAAAAAAACTTGACTGACTTTAAATCCAAAACTGAGGCGGAGTGGAAAGAGCAACTGACTCCTGAACAATTCGAAATCTGTAGAAAAAAAGGTACAGAACGACCTTTCAGCGGAGAGTATGTGGAGACTAAAACCAGGGGCACATACCATTGTTTGTGTTGCGGCAATGCCTTGTTTCTGTCGGAAACAAAATTCGATTCCGGAAGCGGCTGGCCGAGTTTTACGGATGTACTTGGTGATGACAATGTGAGTACACAGGAAGACCTGAGTCTGTCCATGCAGAGAACAGAAGTAGTTTGCAGGCAGTGTGACGCACATTTAGGACATGTTTTTGAAGATGGTCCTGCACCAACAGGTTTGCGTTATTGTATTAATTCTGTTTCGATTGTGCTGGAAGAAGACAAGGAATCTTGATTGGGGAGTCTTTTTCTGTCAAGCTACAGATTGACTGAATTATTTTTGAAAGGTCCAGACACAGATGAAAATTTGTTCCGATGTAGATGGAGTAATCCTGGATTACATTCGAGGTTTTATTGAATTCACGCAAAGAGAAAAAATTCCCTACACCCATGATCCGGAACTTTATGGTGTCATCCGGAATTTCCCTGACAACTTTGAAGTGCGTGATCGATTTCACGCTGGAGATTCATTGCGAAATTTAAAGTATATTGACGGCTCGCTGGATATATTGAATTTGTTGGCAAGCCGCCACGAATTGCATCTTGTGACTGCTTTGGAACCGGAACAAACTCAAAAACGTGCGGAAAATTTGAAATCTGTGAATTACACAACTCTGCAGTGTGTTGGTGATTTGCGCAAAGAGCAAATTATTGTCGGGGAAATTCAGCCTGATGTAATGATTGAAGACCGTCCGGAATTGATAGAATCTTTTTGTAGCGCCGGACTTTATGTGATTTACCCTGACTGGCACCCCTACACAAAGGGGATGGACCGTTATGCCACCCCATTCTCTCATTGGCAGGAAGTTCCGGATTTGCTGAAAAAAGCTTCGTAGACAAACCAATTTTTTATCTGATTCTTCCACTAAAATAGCTTTAATGTCACAAAAATATTCGATTTATTTTGCAGGCGATTTGTTTAATCATAAGGACTTAATCGGCAACCTGCTGCTGTCTGAGGCTATCGAAAAGAATTCCGCAGGGCGTTTTGTATGCGTCGTTCCGCAGCATCTGGAACAAAGTACGAACCGCTCCATTGACATCCGCAATAATGATTTGAGTGAGGTAGTAAAAGCAGATTTGATCCTGCTAAATTTTGACGGCACTGAGCTTGATTCGGGAACGGTAATTGAGTTTTTATTTGCCAAGGCACTCGACATACCAGCCGTTATTTTGCGCTCGGATTTCCGCTCAGCGGGCGATCAGGAGCGTGGTGATCCCTGGAATTTGATGTGTTCCGGATACCCCCGTACAAGAACAATAAAACTGAATTCAATGGCCTGGTATCAGGAGGCATGGGGAAAAGGCGGCGGAACTTCAGCTATTCTGGAACGTTTCTATGATAAATTGTCAAAATTAATCAATTCAGAATTTGACCTGGTTCTCAAAGAAGCCTCTGTTGTTGACAATAAACAAATGCTGCAGAATGTTTATCACTGGGCATTACGTTTCCCAGGGAATGGATTCTCTGATTTGTTTAGTGAGGATGAACTCAAAACCTTACTGGAAGCCAAACAAAAAAAGGGCTCTGTTTTATAACTTAAATCGTGAATTATGAATTCACGAAAGACTTATATTTTTGACTGCGATATGTCATCTCGACCGAAGGGGGAGATCTGAGAAAATGCTGAAATCTTATAAGATTCCTCATATACATTCGGGATGACACAATAAAACTTGTGACTGTATAGTAACTTAATCAAAAAGATTTTAATGCAATTTGAACCTGTAATTGGTTTAGAAATTCACGTTCAGCTGGCCACTGCATCCAAAATATTTTGTTGTTGTTCCACAGAATTCGGTAATCCGCCAAATTCAAACACTTGTCCGGTTTGTCTGGGTCTGCCAGGTGCCCTGCCTGTTCTGAACAGTCAGGTTCCGGAATTTGCAGCACAGCTGGGACTTGCGTTGAATTGTGATATTCGGCTGGATTCTCAGTTTGCCAGAAAAAATTACTTCTACCCGGATCTGCCTAAAGCCTATCAGATTTCCCAGTTTGACCGACCGATTTGCGAAAACGGATGGTTGGAAATTGAAACTGAATCCAGAGGCAAAAGACGTATTGGTATTACTCGTATTCACATGGAAGAGGATGCAGGGAAACTGGTTCATGCAGACGGCAGCACTGAAAGTTTGGTTGATTTGAACCGTGCTGGAGTGCCTTTGGTGGAAATTGTGAGTGAACCGGACGTACGTTCTGCAGAAGAAGCCAAAGCCTATATGGAAAAAATCCATGCAATTGCCACCACAATTGGTGTTACTGATGGAGACATGGAAAAAGGACATTTACGTTGTGACGCAAATGTGTCACTGCGTCCAGTAGGGCAGGAAGAATTTGGGACACGTACAGAAACTAAAAATCTAAATTCATTCCGCTTCGTTCAACAGGCTGTGGTTTACGAAATTGGACGTCAGCGTGAAGAAATTTTAGATGGGAAACAAATTGTGCAGGAAACTCGACTCTGGGATACCGGCCGTAAAGTCACCTTCAGTATGCGTTCCAAAGAAGAAGCTGATGAATACCGCTATTTCCCGGATCCGGATTTGCCGCTGGTACACCTTGCTCCGGAACTGATTGAAACTTTCCGCAAAAATCTTCCAGAACTTCCTGACGCAAAAAGACAGCGTTTTATGGAAGAACACGGACTAAGCGAATACGATGCGGAAGTGCTTTCTGCAGACAGGAGAATGTCTGAATATTTTGAAAAAGTTTTGACATATGGAGCAGCGCCAAAACTTGCCTGTAACTGGATCATCGGTGATTTGACACGTGTGATGAATGAATCCGGAAAATCACTCAAGGAAATTGATTTGTCTCCGGAACATTTAGCAGCTTTGACAAAAATCATCGATAGCGGTGAAATCAGCAGCAAGATTGCAAAAACTGTTTTTGAGGAAATGCTTGCTTCAGCAAGGACTCCGGAGGAAATTATTGAAGAAAAAGGCTTGAAGCAAGTTTCTGATTCAGGAGAACTGGGCCGGATTGTAGACGAACTGCTTGCGGCAAATCCGGAACAGGTAGAACAATATCGTGCAGGTAAAACAAAAGTGATTGGTTTTTTTGTGGGTCAGATGATGAAACAAACACAAGGTAAAGGCAATCCGGCTGTAATAAACAGTCTCTTAAAGGAAAAGCTGGATGGCTAGTATGAAGAAAATTATTCTTTATTTGGAATGGGGATCAATTTTGGGTCTGTTAGCTTGCGGTCTTTGGGTTTTTCTGAAACTTCCGCTTGAATCCAGCCAGGGATTTCCGCAAAAAATCATGTACCTTCATGTACCAACATTCCTTTCCACATATTTGGCTTTTTTTGTGGTGTTTACTTTCAGCATTGCCTATCTTTGGAAGCGTGAGCTGGTGTTTGACCAAATTGCAAAGGCATCGGCGGAAGTTGGTCTGGTCTTTTGTGCTCTATTACTGGCGACCGGTGCCATCTGGGGGCGAACGACCTGGGGAACGTACTGGGTTTGGGATGCCCGCCTAACGACAACTCTGTTGTTGTTTTTAATTTTTATGGGCTATTTCCTGCTCCGGATGTCTGTTAATGACAGAGACAAAGAAGCACGACTTGCTTCAGTTTTGGGAATCATTGGTTGCCTGGATATCCCCATTATTCACAAATCAGTTCAATGGTGGCGCACTTTACATCAGCCTTCAACACTGTTTAAAGTTGAATCCGGGGCAGCAAAACCGTCAATGCCTCCGGAGTTACTTTATCCACTCATTGCTTCAGCAGTAGTAATGCTGGTTTTCTATTTATATTTGCTGCTCCTGCGCTTGCAAACAGAAAAACGCCGGGAAACTCTCAATCAACTTCTTGAAGAAATACAGAATTAAATGCTAATTGGTTTAGAATATGTAGTTGCAGCATACGGAATTTGGGTTGGAACATTTGCCATTTATATTTTTTTGACGAAGCGGAGCATGAAAAATGCCGACCAAACTGTAACTTTACTGGAACAAAGAGTTTCAGAATCACGAAAAAAATCTATTCCTACGGAAAATAATGAAAACTCGAAATAAATTTGTTATAGGAGGGGCAGTTATTTTTGCTGTGATTGCAGCCTTATCAGTGCAGGGGTTGCAAGAAATGACGGTATTCTTTTATACTCCGGCAGAAGTCCTGGCCAGTCCGGATGAGTTTGAAAATAAAACAATCCGTATCGGTGCGCTTGTACAAAAAGACAGTGTTGAATGGGATGCACAGGCAATAGAGCTTTCATTTAAGATTACTGAAGACAGCAAAAATTTTATCCCCGTTTTTTATGCTGGAGTTAAACCAGATTTGTTCCGTGAAGGACAGGGTGTTGTTGTGGAGGGTAAAATGAAAGGGCAGCGCTTTGTTGCAGGACAATTGCTGGTCAAACACAGTGAGGAATACACAGTTGAAACGGATCACAAAAAATCCAAAGAAGATTACTACAGATCGATTCAGGCGCAATAAAGTTGGTAATTTTGGATTTGGAGACAGAATTCAAGTACTTCTGAACTCCGATTCCTGAAAACTCTCTACCTGGACCCACCTAAAAAATGCCATCTCGTCTAAAAAATTTACTGAAAAACTACAAAGAGCTGATAGCTACAGACTCAAATATCCGTAACAGGATGCTGGCAGTAGTCGTTTTGTTGTTTTTGCTGATTGTACTGGTAATGTTCAGTATGCAGCAGGGTTTTTCAGTTTTGGAGCAATCAGGTTCACAACTGATGGTTTTTGTGGCAATCAACGTTAATATTGTCCTGCTCGCAATAGTTTTCTATCTGATTGCCCGTAACCTCCTCAAGCTTTCTTATGAACGTCGTCGTCACGTTTTAGGTGTCAATCTTAAAACGAAACTCATTACTTCTTTTATCATTCTCTCTTTACCGGCAATGGGCTTTCACTTGTTTGCAAGTTTCTTCATTGCCACAAACTTGGAAACCTGGCTCAAGGGTCAGCAGGAATCCATGGTCCACAGTGCACAAAACATTTCTGAAGCCTATCATAACAATCTCCGCAAAACCATGGAACTCCAAAATTTGATCTGGGAGAACCATTTGAAAAAAAACGAGGGAGAATTAAGTCAGCTGAAGCCGCCAAACAATATTGATGCGGATGTGACACTTTACTCTGAAAATCAGGAGTTGCTGAAGCAATGGATGCAGAGCGAAATTTCACAAGCTTATTGGTCAACACCTTCGTTAAACAACTGGTATCAGTTAAAAACTAAAGACCAAACCTGGTTCACTGAAGAGTTGGAAGACCGATTCATTTACCGTCACATCAGACCGGTTTCCATTGGGAACAGAAAGTTGTATTTAGAAGTTTTTTTTCCAGCCACTCCGTATGCTTCCGGTGCAATCAACGATATTATAGCTCAAGATCAGAACACACGGTTTTTGACTGAATCAGAGGACTTAGTACGAGGTTACTATTTAATCATTTTCCTCCTTATGACCCTGTTTATTATTTTTGTTGCCACCTGGCTGGCCTTCTATCTGGCACGCGGATTCGTTCAGCCAATCGAAGATCTGGCACTTGCCACACAGCGCGTTTCTGAAGGTGAATTGGGTTATCAAGTAGAACTCCGTGGTACTTTAGATAAAGATTTTGCCCTGCTGATGCAGTCCTTTAATTCAATGAGCCGTGATTTGCTTGAACATCAGGTTGCACTCGATAAAACAACCAACCATCTCCAGGAAAGTCACCGCACACTGGAAAGTCAAATTCGCTTTGTAGAGCTTGTTTTGGAAAACATCACAACCGGCGTAATGTCATTGGATATGAACGGTCACATTGAAATATTGAATCGCTCCGCAAAACAAATGCTTCAACTGAAAACCGGCAGTGAGGGAAGCAAACACTACCGGGAAGTTCTGGAAAAGGAATCTCTGATAATGTTTGAGGAAATGGTAAAACAAATTGAGAACACAAAAGAACGTTCCATTTCCCGTAACCTGGTAGTCCATAAAAAAGAGGGGCCCATTCAAGTTTCAGCAACTCTGCTTCTTCTTCAAAACAGTGAGGGTCATTCAGCCGGCATGGTTTGCGTTTACAACAATATCACTGAAATCCAGCGATTGCAGCGTGCACGGGCATGGCGGGAAGTAGCGCGACGGATTGCACATGAAATAAAAAATCCACTTACTCCAATTCAGCTTTCAGCAGAGCGTATCCACAGGAAATATGCAGGAGAAGTTTCGGATGATGTAGCCCTTCAGCAATCGACTCAGACTATTATCAATGAAGTTCAACACCTCAAGCGGATGGTTAGTGAGTTTTCAAATTTTGCTAAAATTCCGGAATCAAATCCCCAAATGAGTAATCTGAACCAGATTATCAATGAAGCACTCCAGCTTTATCATGAAAACATGCCTGCCAGAATTTCACTGACCACAGAGTTGAGTGAAACACTGCCGCAACTTCCGCTGGACGGAGAACAAATTAGGCGTGTAGTCATAAATTTAGTGGACAATGCAATCAGTTCAATTGAAAAAAAAGGGGCACTTTCACGAATTTTCCGTCAGGGCCAAATTATTGTCCGTACCCGTCATGTTTCGGATTTAAACATCATCAGCATGGATGTAGAGGATAACGGAACCGGTATTGCTCCAGAAATATCAGACGATCTTTTTGAACCATACACGACGACAAAAGAACATGGAACCGGTCTTGGTTTGACTATTGTCAGTCAAACTATTTCCGATCACAACGGCTTTACCCGCTTCCGGAATCTTGATACCGGAGGTGTCTGTTTTACGATTGAACTTCCTGTCACCTGAACTGCAGATCTGCAATGAAGATTTATCAGCAAATTCTCCAAATTCAGACCAGTGGGAAAGGGCTTCAGGAAATCACTCGCAAGGTCCAGCAAGTGATTAGTGAGTCTGAAATAACTTCCGGACTCTGTAATATTTTCGTTTGTCACACTTCAGCCAGTCTTGTAATTCAAGAAAACGCGGATCCGGATGTCATACAAGATTTGGAATATTTTTTCGGAAAGCTGGTTCCGGAAAACGATTTAGGTTATACTCACACTACGGAGGGTCCGGATGATATGCCTTCGCATATCCGGAGTGCATTGACAAAGACTTCTGAGCAAATACCGCTTGCCGGTGCTAAGATGCTTTTAGGAACTTGGCAGGGGATTTTCCTCTGGGAACACCGTTCACGTGGACATTCCAGAAATGTTGTCGTCCATATTTGCGGAGATTGATTTGTTCATTTGGCTTGAGAAAACTTTCATGCTGTTTTAAAGTTCAAACTTTTTTAACTGAAAATTAATTCCAATAAACAAAACACTTAATTTATGCAAACTAAATTTATTTTTATTACCGGAGGAGTAGTTTCCGGACTGGGGAAAGGTATTGCCGCAGCTTCTATCGGGGCACTGCTGGAATCAAGGGGCTTGACGGTCAGCTTGATGAAATTGGATCCCTACATCAATGTCGATGCCGGCACCATGAATCCTTTTCAGCATGGAGAGGTTTTTGTAACGGTGGATGGTGCAGAAACAGACTTGGATCTTGGACATTACGAACGCTACACAAATGCCGTGTTGAACCGCAGGCACAACTGTACAACCGGTCAAATTTATGATGCAGTTATTCGCAAAGAAAGAGCTGGGGAATATTTGGGTGCAACTGTTCAGGTGATTCCACATGTGATTGATGAAATAAAAGACACGATTTCTGAAGCCGCCAGGTTGTCCGATAATAACCCTAAAACCGCGGCTGCGTCAAACGCAGATATTTGTATTGTTGAAATCGGTGGAACAGTTGGAGATATTGAGTCCCTGCCATTCCTCGAGGCAATTCGTCAATACCGGCATGATCACGGAAGAGAAAACACTTTGTTTGTTCACCTTACCTTAATTGTGCAGACATCTGAAATGAAAACCAAGCCTACTCAACACAGTGTAGGTAAGCTTAGGGAAATCGGAATTCAACCTGATATTCTCATCTGCCGAACTTCGGAAATGCTGACCGATAAAGTTCGCAGCAAAATTTCACTGTTCACCAATGTTCCTGAAAATTCTGTTGTAAATGGACTTGACGTAGATTTGGTCTATGAAGCGCCGTTGATGTTTCATCAGCAGGAATTGGACAATACAATCCTGACCTATCTGCAAATATGGACCGGTAGTCCTAAACTGCAGCCCTGGGTCGATTTAATTGATAGTTATAAAAATCCCCGTGATGAGGTGGATATTGCTTTTATCGGAAAATATGTAGCGCATCGGGATTCCTATGAAAGCCTCAACGAAGCTTTGTTGCACGGAGGCATTGCAAACCGGCTTAAAGTAAATCTGCACTATGTTGATTCTGAATTATTGACAGAGAAAAACGTGTTGAGTCAATTGGAAAAAATGGACGGTGTTTTGGTTGCGCCCGGATTCGGAGAGCGTGGAACTGAGGGAAAAATTGCTGCTATCAAAATTGCACGGACAAAGAATATTCCATTTTTTGGAATTTGTCTTGGAATGCAGATGGCAATTGTGGAATTTGCCAGAAATGTTGTAGGAATTGAAGGGGCAAATTCCGGGGAGTCACGTCCGGACCATCCGGAAAACGTGATTGATTTAATGCCTGAACAAGAGGGACAAGAGGAAACAGGTGGTACAATGCGTCTGGGCAGCCAAACCACAATTCTGGAAAAAGGAACCAGGATAGAAAAAATTTATAACAAAACAACTATTTCAGAGCGCCACAGGCACCGCTATGAAGTGATGAATTACTTTGTTCCCAGATTTGAAGAGGCAGGACTGACTGTTTCAGGGCGTCACCCGGAACGCAATTTGGTAGAAACGATTGAACTTGCAGAACATCCCTGGTTTATCGGCTGTCAATATCATCCGGAACTGCAGTCAAAACCACTTAAGCCGCATCCCTTGTTTACTTCTTTCATTGAGGCGTCCTATCTTAGCCGGCAGTCATGTTCAGATCATCAAGCAACCTCAAAAAAGATAGCCGACACGTCAAATGCTTAAGCGTAAAATCAAAAATATTTTTTCTGTCTTCTTGTTATTTTTCAGTATTGCTACAACTGAACCTGCATGGAACTATAGACAAGCAAGCCTTGCGGCACCTGCAAGTGGTTACGAAATCACCCGCAATACACTGGATCACCTGCAAAGAGAAGGCTTCTCAAAAGCACTAACTGAAATGCTTTCACCAATCCTGAACACACACTACCTTAACCTTAAGGATTTTCTTGAAGCGCTGCCGATACAACTCACTAAAAAGGAAAGTGATCTTCTCATGCGCTATGCATCAACCCAGCAAATAAAAATACAGGCAGACGAATTCAGCAGCGATCTTAATGAGAATGCAGCAGTTTTTCGCGGAAATGTTAAAGGTGTTATTCCCAGAGAAAACATTGAATTAACTACAGCCAAACTTCGTCTGGTTTCGGGAAAAGGAAAAAACTTTGAGAAGTTGATCGGCGAAGGTGGAGTGAGCGTTAAACAGTGGGACCGTGAGGTTCGCTCAGATTTTGCGATTTATACGCAGATTGATCTTGAAGATCAAACTCCGGACACAGATTCTGCAGAAACAAAATCGATCGAGACGCCACAGCAGACATTGCGGTTGCAGGGAAATGTGATCATGAAAGCCAGTCAAGGCAGTGTAATCAGTAACACTGTTTTTGTTGATATTCTGCGTCAGCATGCAACCCTGGAAGGAAAGGATACCAGCAAAGAAGGACGAATTAAGGTTGAGGCCAATCTCAGCGAATTGGAAACAAACCGCAAGGAACAAAGCTCAAAAATCAAGACTCAGGAAGAAGAAACAGAAAATCAAGAAAAGACGGAACAGAAGAAAGTGCTGTTGTTAGCTTCCCGTGGGGTTTTGGATAATATCAAACATCTGGCTATGTTTGAGGGTGACGTGGAAATGGAGCGTACTCCGGATAATCTCTATATTCATGCAGGAAAAATCACTCTACGGCTTAATGAGTTACAGGAATTACAGTCCATTCGTGCAGAACAGGGAGTATGTTTTGAGCAACCGGGTCGTGTCGCCAAAGCTGATCAAGCCAACTTTGATGAGATTAAGCAAACCATTTTACTTAAAGGCAGCGCGGAAGTTCAGTCCGGTCAATATCACCTCCAGGGTAACACGATTAATTTATACCTTGATGTAAACAAAGGAGTTGCTCAGGGTGACAACAAGGCACCTATACAAATGACAATACTTGGAAAACAAGCTCCTGCCATCTTTGCCTGTAGATGAAAGTCGGTACATCCGCGGTAACTCAGCAGCAAGCTGCTAAAACAAATAAGCGACCCCAGCTGGCCCTGGATGCTGCTTTTAAACACACCAGATCCGGGATTCAAGTCTATGTAGAACGTCCTGGTCACGGAGATAAGACAAAAGACGGCAGCCACATCAAAGTCCACTATGAAGGCTGGTTGGCTGAGGATTACAAAATGTTTGACAGCAGCCGGGCTAAGCGTCGTCCTTTTGAATTTGACCTCGGAAAAGGTAGTGTAATCTCAGGATGGGACGAAGCTCTCAAAGGAGTGAGAGAGGGAACGAAGCTCCAAATAAAAATTCCAGCCAATCTGGCCTACGGTCAGCAAGGTGTTTCCTCGATGGGCATCCCGCCAAATGCAGACTTGATCTTCAAGGTTGAAGTCCTCAAAGTAACATGACCTACAGTTGTTACTAGTTCCAACAAATCAGTCATCTAATCCAGATAAATAACACACACAGGTGAACGCAAACTTACAGGATCAAATTATTTCCTGTCCCGTAAACCTGCGTCGAATACAAAGTTGAGCTAACAGGAGACGAGTATTTTTTTGATCAACTATTACGCCAGACTTGAGTGCGGCGTTTGAGATAACGGGTAAGCAGAGCGTGGAGCAAGCGGAAGATGGCTGAAGTGTAGACAATCATCAAAGCCATTGCCGCAGCAGGTGCAATGTCACCGGCATCGTCCATGTTCAGCACGGCGATTGAGGCCAGCATGGTTTCAGGAGAATAGAGGAAAACCACAGCAGCAACAGTGGTCATCGCATTCAAAAAAAGATAGCTCGCCACATCCAGCAAAGCCGGTAAACAAACCGGAAGAGTGACTTTCCCAAAGGTCCTCCAGACAGGTGTTTTCAGGGAAAGTGAAACGGTTTCAAATTCCGGATCAAGCTGCTTAAGTGCAGTGAGAGAGGTAAGATGGCTGACGGTGTAAAAGTGAACAATTGTGCTGATCACAAGAATTCCCATGGTTCCGTAAAGGAAACCGAGTGGATTGTCCGGATGATTAAAAAAGAAAATGTAGGCAATCCCCAAAACCAATCCGGGAATGGCAAGCGGCATCATGGCGATCAAATGTAAAATGGTACGCAGCCATGAAACCCCTCTTGCTTTTTCAACCAGGTAGCTCCCGAAGAATATCAGCCCGGACCCAAACACAGCACAGTAAATAGCCATCCGGATTGAATTGAAATAAGCCTCCCAGCCTCCACCGTCCATTAAATCAAAATCGTAATTATTTAGTGTAAGTGAGAGGTTATAGGGCCAGAATGTGACAAAAGAAGCGTAGGCAGCCATACCCAGCATTGCCAGGAAAATGAAGGCAATAACTGCGCAAAATCCAAAAAATAACCAGTCACGCAGTGGTTCTGATTTCGCCTGAAATGGTACTGCTCTCGCGGAAAGTACGGCAACTTGCTGGCGCTGAACCCAGCGGTCGGCGATAAAAGCGGCTACTGCGGGCAGGAGCAAAACCAGCGAAACTACAGCGCCCATCTCAAAATTTTGCTGACCGACGACTTGTTTGTACACGTCAGTCGCCAGCACATTAAAATTTCCACCGATGACTTTCGGTACGCCAAAATCTGTGATGACGAGTGTAAAAACAATGAAGCCTGTGCTGAGAATTCCGTACTTCGCTCCCGGTAGCGTAACGGTCCAAAATATGCGCCACTTAGGAGTTCGTAAGGCTTCAGCTGCTTCGTACAGTCTGGCATCCGCCGTAGAAAGTGCTGTAATTAAAATCATCAGCGCATGAGGAAATACCCAGAAACACGAAGCCATAATGACACCGATGGGGCCGTAAATCGAAGCGCCGAACAACCACGATTTAAGTACGCCTTGAGTTCCAAACCAGTAAATCAATGAAATTGCCGCGAGCAGCGATGGTGCAAGAATTGGTATCAGCGCTACTCCCCGAAAAAACAGGCGAAATGGCATTTTGGTTCTGGTCAGCGCGTAGGCATAAATGAAGGCCAGCACCAACACAATTATCGCCGAAAAAAAAGCAACGCTTAAACTGTTTGTGATAGAAGTTAAAAGCGCCGGAGTTTGAAAATATTCTTGAAAGTTCTGTAACCCGACAAAATTCCCGTCCATGTCTTCCAGACTTTTGGAGAGCAGGGAATAAAGCGGCAAAACTACTAAAATTGCCAGCAAACTGATTACGACCACGAGTCCGGTCCGCAAAGCATAGTCATCCCGACTGAGCTTGATACGTACGCTGGAGGCTCCCCTGACAGGAACAGTAGACGCGGGAATAGAATCTGCGGTACTCATAAGCTTTCCGGGAAAACCTTGAGACTCCGTGCAGGAAATACGGCGGTGAATGTGGTTTCAGGAGTAACATTCAGTTCATGGACTTGCTGCGTGGAAAGGTCTGTCATCAATTCACCAAAGCCGTCCGGGCCAGACAAAATCAGTCTGCAGAAAGAACCGAGAAATTCGACGGATTCAACTTTAACCGAAAATGAATTCGCTGCATTTTTATCATCCGCACTACATAAAATATCTTCGGGTCGTACCGTCACCCGAACTTTACTGCCCTCCGGAATGTTTGCGGTTTCACAATCAAGTGTGTTTTCTCCAATAAGCACCTTCCCTGAGTTTGTTACTTCTCCCTGCAAAAAATTCATCACGCCGATAAAATCTGCGACAAAAGGTGAGGCAGGTGCACTGTAAATTTCCTCTGGTGTTCCAACCTGTTCGATTCGACCTTCATTCATCACCACTATTCGGTCTGCCATCGAAAGGGCTTCTTCCTGATCGTGTGTGACCAGAATTGTGGTCACGCCGAGTCGTTCGTGCAAAGAACGAATTTCATGGCGTAATGTGGCGCGGACACGGGCATCAAGTGCACTCAGAGGTTCGTCGAGCAGCAGCAATCCCGGTGAAGTAGCCAGTGCACGGGCAAGTGCGACACGCTGCTGTTGTCCTCCTGAAAGCTGTGCAGGATATTTCCCGGTTTGTTCCGGCATACCAACAAGTTCCAATAAATCATTGACTTGTTTCCGGATTTCCGGTTTGGGAATTTTTTGATTTTCCAGACCATAGGCCACATTCTGGAAAACCGTCAGGTTCGGAAAAAGCGCATAGGATTGGAAAACGATACCGAAATCCCGTTGAGATGGAGGCAGGTTGGAAATATCCTTTCCGGCTTGTGTAATGCTTCCGGAAGATTGCGGATCAAGTCCGGCGATGGCTCTCAAAAGCGTGGTTTTTCCACATCCGGACGGTCCGAGAAAACAGATGAATTCGCCGTCGTTAATTTCTAATGAAAGTTCCTGAACTGCGACAAACTCGCCAAAATGTTTAGTGAGATTATCTATGCGAAGAAAATTTTGTTTTGATTCAGGCATGGTAAGGTGTAGAAGATCCGGGCCGAAAGAAAATCCGACCCGGGAAAAAGGAAATTTGAAACCAGAATTACTTAGCTTCAGACTTTCCGTCGTAACGTTTTTGCCACTGAGCAAGAATTCGCTTGCGGTTCACTGCTGCAAATTCAAAGTCATTGTCAATCATGGCCTCAAGTATTCCGGCAGGGAAATACTTGACCGGCTTGGCAACTCCGGGATAGGCTACAACTGCATAGCCTTTATTGTAAAGCACATTTGCTTTTTTCGTGATCGACCAATCTGCCAGAGTTTGTGCGGCAGCAAGTTTTTTGGTCCCTTTCACGATTGCAGTTGCTTCCATGTCCCAGCCAACTCCTTCTTTTGGTAAAACGATTTCCAGAGGGGCACCGGCGGCTTTGGATTTTGCACCACGGAATGCAAAGGAAATTCCAATCGGAGTTTCACCTCTAGCTGCCTGTTTGCAGGGCTTTGAGCCGGAATGGGTGTACCAGGCGATGTTTTTATGCAGGTTGTCCATGAACTGCCATCCACCGAGCTCTCCGTATATTTGAAGCCAGGAGGAAACATCAAGAAATCCCGTACCGGATGAATTTGGATTTGGCATGACAAGATGTCCTTTATAGACAGGATCAGTGAGATCCATCCACGAGGTTGGAGTGGGTAAATTGTTCTTTTTTGCTTCTACCGTGTTTACACAAACAGCGGCAATCCACGCATCCATTCCGGTCCAGCTTGGTGGATTAGCCGAATCACGGAACTTCGAATCAAGCTTACCCAAACCTTTAGGCGCGTAAGGTTGCAGCATTCCTTCTGATTGGAGTAACATCAAACTGGTTGCGGCCAGGCCCCAAATAATATCGGCTCTGGGGTTGTTCTTTTCCGCAAGCAGTTTTGCAGTGACAATCCCAGTGGAATCGCGCACCCAACGGATTTTGATATCCGGATGATCTTTGTTGAACTCAGCCGCATAGCGTTTGAGGTCTTCTGCTTCCACTGCTGTATAAACAGTTAGATTTTCTGCACTTACCGGAATGGCAAGCATCAGGCCCAAAACTACTCCGAGAACACCCCGGCTAAGTTGGGTCATTGTATAAACGAGATTTTTCATTGGTCTCTCTAAACATGGGTTAAAAAATCAGCTGCCGTTATTCTCTGAAAACAGAATTCGACAACTGTTGATATCTCGGAATCTTTTATTTTCTGATCCGAGGGAAACCCTGCCGGCAAGAATCACTACGAGTGATCTGCGTCTCAGCAAGGCTGAAAATACAAACACATGTATTTTCCTAAAGACACTATAGCATGTGTGAAAAGCCCCCGCCAGACAAAATAAAAAAACATTGCTAGAAGCTGAGGTGAACATTATCAGTGCCTATCAATAATGGACTGCAAAGTTTGACTCCTTCTTCTACCACACATTAATCACAAACTGAGTCCCCCCAATATTTTTGCACTTGGTATATCTCTTTAATATGTTGATGAAACAACTGCATCTCTTTTTCTTTTCGTTGTTCATCCCAACCGCATAGTTCTGCCATCACAGTTGCCACTCCAGGAACTGCAGATTTGCCTTGATCAATGTCCCAGCCAATTCCAGTCCTGCGTAGTAAAATATCAGCAAGAGAAACAGGTTGTTCTTCAACAATTATTTTCTTTAAAATTTCATCTGAAATGTTCATCTCAACTGATGCCGATCGGCTATTGCGAAGAAGTTTGGTCACTTCGCTTGAACCGGATGAAGGGTGCTGTTTTGCTAATGTTGGAACACATCGTTTTGATACTTCCTTCAATAATTGTTTTGCAATAAGACGGTATGTCATGATGGGACCGCCTGTGAGCATTAAAACATTATGAAGCCCCTCTGATGCTAAATCATGTACTACTACCTCACGATTACCTTGCGGATCACTTGCGTCAAATGTTACCGGATTAATACCTGCATACGAATACAGAATATCCTTTCGCTGAAGACTTAGCTGTGGAAATACATAATTTACCTCTCCAAGCAACCACTCAGCTTCGTCTTCTGTCACCTTTACTTCTTCAAGATTTCCATCATATGGGGTTCTGTTTAACCCGATATAGTGCATTCCATGCCAGGGCAGGAAGTACATTGGTTCGTTTACACGGTTGATGATCATTATTCCCCATTCAGAAAATTCTTCAGGAAGTTTGACGACGATATGGGCACCTTTCAGTCCAATCACTTTGTCAGGTATGACGGATTTCAGTGTTTGGTTGAACCGATTCCCCCAGGGTCCCGTGACATTCAGGATCAACTTAGTTTTTACCATTACTTCTTTAGAAGTTAAGACATCTCTGAGGGTTAGCTGCCAACCTTCAGCTAATTGTTTTGAATGCTGCATCAAGGTGTAATTCCGGACAGTTGCTCCCATTTCTACGGCATCACGAATCGTATCAACCACCAACCTTGCAGCCGATATAAATTGATAATCCTTAAAAACTGAAACACTCTGCAACTGTTTTGAATCTCGAAACCAGTTTTTGAATGGAATTTCTTGCAAATTTTCCCCTGAGAATCTTTGGTACTCCAGCGAATTGTCATGTGGTCCTAACAGATTCAACAATTTAAAAGCAAAATCGACTTGCCACGAACGATAAGGATCATCTTTAAAAATAGGAAAACAAAATCGGAAAGGCCTCACCAACTCCTTCATTGATGAAGAAATGTCACTTCGCGCGATCATCGATTTTCTTGCATTGTGACAGGCAAGATAGAATTTAGATGGATGGAAAACAAAATCCCAAATGGATTTCCCAGGCGCCAAGTGCCGTAAACCGCAATGCAGAATACGGCTGGATTTGCTGGTTGCTCCACCGGCAAAATCTCCTTTGTCAATGATCAAAACTCTGTACCCATCGGAAACCAGCTGCTGTGCCGCACCGGCACCATTTATTCCTGCGCCAACAACTATTACGTCAAATGATTTGTCTGAAAGTTCTGATAACTCACTTCGATTCATTTTTCAAATCCCTACTGATATTTAAAAAAATTAGTATGTTTTTTATTGTCTGTTTAAAAGATTTAAACTTAAATAAACAATTGAAATCACAATCAAAATTTTCCGTAATAGTATAATTAATCTTCATGCAGCAAAGCAAACAACTCCTTCCATACATCTTCCGAATTTTCCTCCTGAATATCCGGAACCGAATTTGCTAAATCTTTTAAATGTTTCCGGAGTTCCTGGACTGAACGGATTTTCAATGACAAAGTCAGATCATCATTTTCAAAATACGGGTCAATTTCCAGTGTTATGCGCGGAGATAAATTCAGTCTTTGACGTCCCTGTTCAAACCTTTGACGCAAATCGCTCAATTCCGGATAGCGCCAAGTATCCAGTTGCTGTTTAAGCAAACGATACCGTACAGGGGCTTGAAGGCTGGAACGTCCAATAATCTCCAAAATTTCCGGAAGTTTCAAAACTTCATCTGCAGACATTTCCCTTAAACGACTGACTTCATCCAAAACCTGAAGCAAATTGCGCCATTTCTTTCCCCCTACTTCCATTCTTTCGCTGAGTGCGGCAAGGTCCGGAAGTGCTGACTGCGAAAATTTCAGCAAAGGCAATAAATCTTCAGACCCCAACCGCAGCAAAGATTCGGGCAGAGTCATTGTTTTCAAAACATTGTGCAAATCCAATAATTGACGAACAAGTCTTGCTGAAGGTTTCAAGCCAAGTCTGGGTAAAACTTGAGTGGCAATTTCTTCGGTAGTAAAATCGGAATCCTGTAACTGTTTTAATACTCTGCCGATTTGTATTCCGGAAAAATTACCTGAAGATGTGGACAAAGTTTCCAGGCGAATATTTGTCGCCTCCCGCTCCGGCATCGATTCAGGAAGAATAAAGCACGGAATTGGTGTTTCTTGTTGTTTTTGATCGGAGGCAGTATTGTTGGACGTGAGCCAGGAAATGCGCTTGAAGCCGTCAATTATACGATATTTTTTACCCGGAACCGCCTGCAGCAGTAAAGGTATGAGGATTCCATTCTGCTCCAGTGATTTTCCGTCCTCTTCGCTTAGATTACCCGGAAACCAGTTAAAACGAGTCTCAGCGGGGTCAATCCGGCAGACAGTGAGAGTTAACAAGTCCCAGGCGGGCGTTTTTTTCATTTGAAGTAATTGTTCAGGAAGGAATTTTGCAGTTCATTTCGATGCTAATATTTTGATACTTTCAGTATCATCAAACCTTGACTCAGATTCAAGTCCGGAACAAAACAAGACAATTAAGTATGCTTGATGCATCTATAATAAGTCTAATTGCACTTGGCGGTGCAGCCCTCTTTGGACTGCAGGGATCTATAAGTCTTGCTGTAAGACATCATCTTGTTCGAGAACTTCAACAGCGGTCTGCCTGCGACAGAGTTGCACATTCCAAAGAAGCAAATATTGCAAATATTCCTGTAGCTTATGGAGCAGTAATTTTTTACGGTCTTGTGCTTTTCCTGCTATTCCGCGGAATGAATCAACCCGAAATACCGCTTTTCTGGCTCAATTCAGCTATGGTTGCAGCCCTGATTGTGACATGTTATTATGCCTACGTCATGTTTTTCAGATTAAATATTGTTTGTATGGGCTGCCTGCGCATCTACCTTGCAAACTTAATGATGGCCGCAGCGCTGCTGGCTTATCAATTTAACTGAATATTTTCCGCATTTTAACCGGACATTCTCTTGCAGATGAAAATTAAAAACGCAGCAAATTCTTTAGCAAAACTAGGACACTCTACCAGGCTTTCAATATACCGTTTGCTGGTCCAGGCTGGACACAGAGGTCTTACTGTTGGTGAAATAGGCAAGCGGCTTGGAATTGCTCCAACTACTCTCAATCATCACTTCAGGGTCGCGGATTCTTTCAAAACAGTTTGCGAACAGATCGAATTGTTTCGGGCTACGGTTCTTCATGTGGATCGTTTACCTTTTAAAATCAGAACCATTAGTTTGGAGTTTTTGGGGAGAGCAGTCCAGAGTAGCGAATTTCTGGAAAGAATGTTGGGAAACGGGTTGGTTATTGCTGAAATAGATGAGTTTTGCTTTTTTACTGGAAAGCCTGATAGTAGCCCCAATTCCGGCTGAAAAGGTTACACAATGGTTCGGTGGAGAAAGCGGGTGGACAATCCCTTTCAGCCCGACAATCGGCATTCCGGCTTACCTCAACGGTTATGCGGTAATTCCATTAGTAGCCGGCCTGATCGAAAAAGGAATGGTACCGGGAACCGCGAAGGCTTTCATGGTAACCGGAGGAGTAACTTCTATTCCTGCCGCAATGGGAGTACACGCTTTAGTCCGACGTGATGTTTTCTTCAGCGATCTCATTTTTGGACTTGGTGCAGAATTTTTGGCCGGCTACGGATTCCAGCTTTGGGTAGAGTTTTTAATGCTAATTTGACTTCCTGCCCAGAACATGCCACAATGTATGCAGAAGTAATTAATACTTACCTTTAATGTTAATTCAAGAAAAACTTTTGCGGACATTTCCGCGATATGTTTCCAGGCATTTCCTGACAAAAAAGACAATTCCCCGCAGTTTAGCTTTCCATCAGATTTTATTAAAGAATTTGTTTTCTCATTGCCTTTTTGATAGACTTTTAGCGGGTTCATCATATTTTTCTCCAATCAACATATCAACAGCATGTCTTCTTATTCTACCTCTTCAGTAAACACTCAAAATTATAAACCGTTCAGTCTGCAAGAGCTTGAACAGCGGGACCGTTTTGTACATCGCCACATTGGTCCATCGGAGAACGATATTTCAGAAATGCTGAAAAGCCTCGGTATGAACTCTCTGGATGAACTGATTAACAGGACAGTTCCGGATTCAATCCGCATGTCTGGTGAACTTGACCTGCCCGGAAGTCGCTCCGAAACGGAAGTGCTCAATGAACTTCGCAGCATGGCAAACAGGAATCAGGTTGCAAAATCAATGATCGGCATGGGCTATCACAGTACAATCCTGCCCGGAGTTATACAGCGTAACCTGCTGGAAAATCCGGGATGGTACACGGCCTATACTCCATATCAGCCTGAAGTTTCTCAAGGTCGCCTGGAAGCACTGCTGAATTTTCAGCAAATGATTATTGATCTCAGCGGAATGGATGTTGCGAATGCTTCGCTCCTGGATGAAGCTACAGCAGCAGCAGAAGCCATGACCTTCTGCAAGCGTGTATCCCGCAGTAAAAGTATGCGCTTTTTTGTAGCAGATGACTGTCATCCGCAAACAATAGATGTGCTGAAAACCAGGGCGGAACCGATGGGGTTTGAGTTGATCTTTGATAATATTCGGGAGCAGTTGGAGAATCCCGAAGCAGATTTATTTGGTGCCTTAATTCAATATCCGGGAACTTATGGTGACATTCATGATATTGAAAAACTGATCGAAAAATGGCACGAATTGGGAGCCATGGTAACCGTTGCATCGGATCCGCTGAGTCTTGTTTTGCTTAAGCCGCCCGGAGAATTAGGAGCAGATGTGGTCATAGGCAGTTCACAAAGATTTGGCGTTCCAATGGGATTTGGCGGGCCGCATGCGGCTTTCTTTGCAGCCCGGGATAAAAACATACGCAGCATTCCCGGACGACTAATAGGGGTCTCCATAGACCGCAGGGGAAAAACAGCTTTGCGCATGGCTTTGCAAACGAGGGAACAGCACATTCGCCGTGAAAAAGCGACCAGCAACATTTGCACAGCGCAAGTTTTATTGGGTGTAATTGCCGGCTGCTATGCCGTATATCATGGTCCGGACGGCTTGAAAATAATTGCCCAGCGCATACAGAGGCTGACCAATATTCTCAAGGCAGGTATGAAGCAGCTGGGATTTTCTGCCGACAATATTTATTATTTTGATACCCTCACTTTTTCACTTGAAAAAAAGTGCGACAGCATTTACGAACGTGCCCTGGAGGAAGGGATAAATCTACGTAAAACGGATTCCGAACAATTGGGAATCAGTCTGGATGAAGAAACTACAAAAGAAGATATTGTCACACTTTGGCGGGTTTTTGCTGGTGATAAGAAGCTGCCCTCTATTGACGAACTGGATTCGCATTTTATGGATCTCAGCAACGATTCCGGAATCCCAAAAAACCTGCGTCGTACCTCAGAAATTTTAACACATCCTGTTTTTCATCAATACCATTCTGAAACTGCGATGTTACGTTATCTGCGTTATTTGCAGGATAAAGATATTGCCCTGGATCGAGCTATGATTCCGCTGGGTTCCTGCACAATGAAGCTCAATGCAACTTCAGAAATGATACCTATCAGCTGGCCTGAATTTGCGAATATTCACCCCTTTGCACCACCGCAGCAGACAGAGGGTTACCGGGATTTGATCGGTGAACTGGAAAATGCTCTCATACAAATTACCGGATTTGATGCAGTTTCAATGCAGCCGAATTCCGGTGCGCAAGGTGAATATGCCGGTTTGCTGACCATCCGCTCCTATCACAAATCACGAGGTGAAGAACAGCGTAATGTCTGCCTGATTCCCAGCTCTGCGCATGGTACAAATCCAGCGAGTGCAACACTGGCCAGCATGAAAATCATTATTGTAAAATGTGATCAGGATGGAAATATAGATCTGGAAAATTTGCGGATACTGGCAGAAAAACACGCAGAAAATCTTGCTGCCCTGATGATTACCTATCCCTCAACGCATGGTGTATTTGAAGACAGCCTGATACAGATCTGTGACATCATTCATGAAAATGGGGGCCAGGTTTATATGGATGGCGCAAACCTGAATGCTTTGATGGGAATTGCCCAACCCGGTAAATTGGGACCAGACGTTCTGCATATAAATTTGCACAAAACATTCTGTATTCCACACGGCGGAGGCGGTCCGGGGATGGGTCCTATTGGTTTGAAAGAGCATCTTGCTAAGTTTGCGCCGAATCACAGTGTTGTTCCGATAGAAGGCCTCCCCCTGGAAAACACGGCAGTTTCAGCTGCACCATGGGGTAGTCCCGGCATACTGCCAATTTCCCTGGTTTTTATCCAGCTTATGGGTGGAAGTGGTTTGAAAAAATCTTCACAGGTAGCAATTCTAAGTGCGAATTATTTGGCACAACGCTTAAAAGAATACTATCCGATTGTTTATACAGGAAAAAATGGGTTAATTGCACACGAGTGCATTATCGACGTTCGGCCTTTGAAAGAGGTTTCCGGAATTACTGAAGAAGACATTGCCAAACGTTTGATAGACTATGGTTTCCATGCACCAACCATGTCCTGGCCGGTTCCTGGAACATTGATGATTGAACCCACTGAAAGCGAGCCCAAAGCAGAAATCGATCGTTTTTGTGAAGCCATGATTTCGATCAGCAAAGAAACACAACGGGTTGAATCCGGAGCGTGGGACAAAATTGATAATCCTCTTAAAAATTCGCCGCATCCATCCGAAGATCTCACCGATCCTGAATGGTCTCATTCCTATTCTCAAGAAGCTGCTGTTTATCCACTGGCTTCTCTTCGCCGTCACAAATACTGGCCGCCTGTTGCACGTGTGGACAATGTACATGGTGATCGAAATGTGGTTTGTTCCTGCCCGCCCCTGGAAAGTTATGAGGAAGGAGAGTGAACAAAACCGAAGCCTTCGGAATAGTTCACAATCTCCCCTTTGAGGAGTACCGGCAACTACCCGGCCTTAATCAATCCACTCTCAAGCAGTGGCTTTCAACTGCTTCAAAACAAAATGACACATATAAAAATCTACAGGCAATGCAATTTGGGAGTGCAGGACATTGCCTGCTGCTGGAAGAGGAAAAGTTTGAAGAGCTTTATGTCCGTGCTCCAAATGGATTGCGTCAGCGAGGAAAACTTGGGAAAGAACGCTGGGCAGAATTTTCTGAACAGCACAGTAGAAAAACAGTGCTCAAGGCAAATGAGTGGGAGCGCTTACAAAACATCCGCAGGGTCTTTCAAATTCATCCGCAAATTAAAAAACTTTGGGCTTCAGGTAAAGCTGAAGTTTCATTGTTTTGGCAGGATCCGGAATTTTGTCTGGACTGCAAAGCACGGCTGGACTGGTTTGATCCTGATTCCGGAATAATTGTAGATCTTAAATTTACAAATAATGTTGGCAAAGCAGGTGTACAGAAACCAATTCAGGATTATTATGCAGTTCAGGCTGCCTGGTACAGTCGCGGAGTGTATCAATTGACCAAAAAAACTGCAGACTTTTTGTTCGTATTCATCGAAAAATATGCACCACACTCCATCCGTGTGGTTCCTGTATCTGCAGGAGATTTAAAACATGGACTGCAAAAAATAGAGAGTGCAGTAAAAAATATTTCAAACGCAAATAAATAATGAACAATCCACGGCCACTTGAGTCGGTCTCAGTTTTATTTATACACGAGGAGCAGATTTTTGCGGTTCAGCGACAATCGTACCTGCTAGCCTTTCCGGGATATCATGCTTTTCCTGGTGGTAAAATTGATAAAGATGAATCTTCAGTTGAGTTTGAAACAGAATTTCTCTGTGAACACGCTGCACGGCGTATGCGGGCCCTGCAGCGGGAAATTATAGAAGAACTGGGCTATGATCTTGAGGCTGGAATTTTGAACGGTGAGGTGTTGTCAGTTAGTGAACTTGCGGAGGCCCTGGCTCCACCGTTTGCCCCTGTTCGTTTCAGGACATGGTTTTATCGGGTTGACTTGCGGGAACGAATCAGTTTTAAAGTTGATTCAGGAGAATTTGCAGACAGTTTCTGGAGTTCTGCAAAGGATTTGCTGGAAACTTTTCGTACTGGAAAGATCTTGATGGTTCCGCCAACGCGTTGGGTTTTAGAAGGATTGGTGAAAAACCCGGAGGCTGCAGAATTTGGTGATTTGTCACAGGATTTTGCTGAAAAAGACAGAGTACCCTGTCTGGAAATGCTGGATGGAATTCCGATACTGGCAGTCAGATCTGCGACACTTCCGCCAGCTACCAGGACCAATGCTTTACTGCTGGGAGATGCAGATGCCGCAAAATTGCTGGTGGATCCCTCACCAAATTCAGAAGAAGAATACCGGTGTTTACTTAACACAATCGAGGACAAAATGCTGGATGCAGTTTTTCTCACGCATCATCATCCGGATCATCACCAATTTTCAAATAAACTCGCCCGTCATCTGCGTATTCCCATCATTCTCAGTCAAGACACTCAGCAGAGATTAACTCTCAAATATGGAGAAGACTATTTCGAGAATGTTGAGTTGCGATTTGCTACAGAAAACGAAGAAGTAACATGCTGGCATGGTTCATCTGTCCGGGTTTATGAAATACCCGGACATGATGCCGGACATTTGGGTTTGGCTCCGGACTCACTGGCCTGGTTTCTCGTGGGAGACCTGATTCAGGGTATCGGCACAGTTGTCATTCCCTCACCTGAAGGGGACATGGCAACCTATTTTTCTACTCTCGAAAAAGTAATTGCGCTCAATCCGGAAGTAATTATTCCCTCTCACGGAATTCCGATGCGAAGTACTCACCGTCTGATTGAGACGCTCAAACATCGTCGCGAACGCGAATCACAAATACTAAAATTATCTAAATCCGGAAATTCCAAAGAGGAAATTCTGGAGCAGCTTTACGAAGGACTAGACCCACGGCTTCAACCGTTGGCGATGCAAAATATTGAATCACATTTGGAAAAGCTGAACAAAGAAGAATAAATAACATAATGAAATCAAATAAAAAAGCGATTCTCCGTATGCTGGAAAAGCAAGGAGATTCATTGTCCGTAAAACAAATCCGCGGTTCACTAGGACTGGAAAAAGCAGCGACCGCAAAACTGAAAGCAGAATTACTGAAACTGATAAAAGCCGGAAAAATTACCAAGCATGGCACCCGTTACCAAAAATCTCAGGAAATAACTGAAAGAACTGGTTCAAAAGCAAAAATCTCAGGAAATAGAGAAAAAGTTAAAAATGAATTAATCTGGAAACAGACACCTGAAAGGCGGCAAAGAAGGAGTTCAGGAAAAACAGAAACAGGCTATTTCACCCGCAATCCAAAGGGTTTCGGTTTTGTTGCAATTGGAGGAGGACGCCCTGACGTGTTTATCGGTGAGCACGAGCAGGGCTTTGCCATGGAGGGTGACCTGGTTGAAATTGAGGTCTTCCGTAAACGGGGTTTTCGCAGCAAACAAAAGGGTGAAATTATCAAAGTTCTTGAGCGTGCATCAAGAGAAATACTGGCACGTTTAAAAAGAACGAAGCGTGAAACCGTTGCAGTACCGTTACACCGTAATTCAGGGTTGCCGTTTCTCCGTATTGCTCCGAAAGATGATCTTCCGGAACTGGAATCCGGAACGTTGGTTGAAGTTGAATTACTGGAAGAAAAAAAACAAACCAAAAAAACATTTCCTGCTCCATGCGGGCGTGTCTTGCGTGCACTGGAAAATACGAGCGACCACGAACTGGGTTTTCAGCTGATTCTCAATGAAAACCTGATTCGTACTGAATATCCTGCAGAAGCTCTGGCACATGTAAATAATTTTTCACAGCAGGTTCGTTTTGATGCATCTTCCGGACGCAGGGATTTACGAGATTTGGATTTTGTGACAATTGATGGAAAATCCGCCCGTGATTTTGACGATGCAGTCTGCGTGATTCCTGACAAAGACTCTTCCGGAGGATTTCGTCTTTTTGTGGCAATTGCAGATGTGGCGCATTACGTTCAACCGGAAGATCCTGTGGACCAGGAAGCACTTCTGCGGGGAACAAGTGTCTATTTCCCAACGCATGCAGTTCCAATGCTTCCGGAAGGACTATCCAACAATTTGTGCAGTTTGAGACCGCAAGTTAACCGGCTGACACTTACTTGTGAAATGCGGATTACTGCCGAAGGAGAAGTAGTCGGTTATTCGCTTTCAGAAAGCGTCATCCGTAGCCGTGCCCGTCTGATTTATGAGGACGTGGCCGACTTACTTGAAGGAAGAACTTCTTCCATTCGCGATCCGGAACTGCAGACGAACATCCGGAAAATGCACAAGCTGGCAAAGATTCTTGAACGCAAACGGATTCAGCGTGGAGCCGTGCAGTTTAGTTTTGCTGAAGAAGTCTTTGAGTTTGATGCAGATCAGCAAATGACCGGAGTAGGACGAATATATCAATCGAGTGCAATGAAGCTGATTGAACAATTTATGCTGGAAGCAAACGAAACGGTGGCCCGTCACTGTGTGAAAAACAAGATGCCGGCTCTTTACCGGGTGCACGAACGTCCGGACATGCGAAAATTGCAGAAACTGCAGCAAACGTTTTTTCGCTTTGGTGTAAGAACGCCTCTGGCAAAATTGGCAGATCCACGGCAGTTCAATGCAGTCATTGAGCAAATTCAGGAACTGCCGCATTTCGATCAGCTGCAGGTTCTTTTGCTGCGTACGATGGCTTTGGCAGTTTATCAGACAACCAACAAAGGCCATTTTGGACTTGCTGCGGAATATTATGCACACTTCACTTCGCCAATACGCAGATACCCGGACTTGGTGGTGCACCGTGCTATCAAGGATATGCTGCACCAGGATCAAGGTTTAAGGACTGGAAAAAGAACACTTCCACAGGTAAACAGTGAAATGGCAGAACAGTGTTCGCAGCAGGAACGGCGGGCAGAAAAAGCCGAGCGCCAGAGTATTGATTTGATGAAAGTGGATTTTCTGGCGCCTCATGCAGGACAAACTTTTCAGGCAGTAGTGATCTCTGTTGACAGCCAGGGTTTTCGGGTGAACCTTGAACCGCATGGTCTCGAATGGTTTTTGCCGCTGGATTCAATGCATGACGATTCTTATATTTTTGACGAGGTACGACTCAGTTTGCAGGGACGTCGCAAAAACCGAACACTACAGGCAGGACAGCGCCTGGAAATAAGACTGCTCCGTGCAGATCCAATTCACCGTATCCTGGAGTTTGATGTGGAACGCTGGCTAAGTAACAAATACTAAACAAAAAACACATTGAAATTATTAAAAAATGGAAAACACAATCTCAAATAATCGTATCCGCAACTTAGCTATCATTGCCCATGTTGATCATGGAAAAACCACACTCGTTGATCAATTGTTTCGCCAAAGCGGCCTCTTTCGTGAAAATCAGTCTGTGGACGAGCGTATCATGGACAGTATGGATTTGGAGCGTGAAAGGGGAATTACCATTGCTGCGAAAAACTGCTCAGTGACCTGGAATGAAACTAAAATCAATATCCTTGATACTCCGGGACACGCGGATTTTGGTGGAGAGGTGGAGCGTGCCTTGATGATGGTTGATGGTGTAATTCTGCTTGTTGATGCCTCAGAAGGTCCATTGCCACAAACCCGGTTTGTGTTGAAAAAAGCTCTTGAAGGTCAGAAAAAAGTGTTGGTGGTGGTCAATAAAATTGATCGTCAGGATGCACGTGTTGCTGAAGTTCTTGATGAAATATATGATTTGTTCATAGATCTTGATGCAAACGAGGAACAATTGGAATTCCCTGTCTTGTATGCAATCGGCAAGGATGGAATTGCCAAATATGAATTGGAAGATCAGTCTGCTGATCTGCATCCGTTATTTGACACAATTATTAAGGAACTGCCTGCTCCAAAACATACTCCGGAGGAACCTTTTCAGATGCTGGTTGCAGATCTGGATTACTCTGATTATCTGGGACAATTGGCAATTGGCCGTGTTGCAAATGGTACTGCTGCCAAAAACGAACAGTTGGTCTGTATTGGTGAAGGAGCCAAGGAGAATGCCTTGCGGGCCAGCAAAGTCCAGGTTTATGAAGGCTTTACCATGCAGGAAGTGGAGAAGATTGAGCCGGGAGAAATAATGATCCTGGCAGGCATCGAAAATGTCCGTATTGGAGACACCATCTGCACCAAAGAACGGCCCAAAGCATTGAAACGGATTACTGTTGATGAGCCTACTATCTCCATGTTTTTCTACACCAACACCTCACCTTTTGCGGGTCAGGAGGGGAAACTGGTTCAGTCAAACAAAATTAAAGAACGGCTTCACAAAGAAACCCTCTCTAATGTTTCGCTGCAGTTTGAAGAAACAAAAGATGCAGAACGCTTTCTGGTCAAAGGCCGGGGTGAACTGCAAATGGCTATTCTTATCGAAACCATGCGGCGGGAAGGATTCGAACTCGCTGTTGGCCGACCTGAAGTGATTTACAAGGAAGAAAACGGAGAACGTCTGGAGCCGATCGAACATGTTTATGTGGATTGCGAAGAAGGTTTTCTGGGTGTTGTTTCAGAAAAATTATCACAGCGAAAAGGGAGAATGATCAACCTTGTCAATCATGGATCAGGCAGGGTACAAGTCCAGTTCAATATACCCTCACGTGGATTAATCGGTTACCGCAACGAGTTTTTGACAGATACCCGGGGCACCGGAATTTTGAACTCTTATCTTTCCGGATATGAGCCGTTTCGCGGCGATTTCCCGATCCGCTTTACTGGATCAATTGTGGCCGATCGCCAGGGTAAAGGTGTACCGTATGCACTTTTCAATCTGGAACCCAGAGGTATTTTATTCATAATCGCAGGAGAACGCGTCTATGAGGGCATGATAATTGGTGAGCATAATCGTGATTCAGATCTGAATGTAAATCCCTGCAAAGAAAAGAAACTCACCAATCACCGCGCTTCAGGAAAAGACGAAAATGTTGTATTGACTCCAATTATTCCGATGACCCTGGAGCGGGCGATTGAATTCATACGTGAGGGTGAGATTGTGGAAGTTACACCGGGAAATATCCGTTTGCGCAAGGTACTGCTTTCTGCAACAGGCCGGCATATTGCACGACCGCCAAAACTCTGATTCCTGCCAGCATCAGAAATTAATCGGGAAAGAATTGAAACTATGATCCGCTGCACAGCCTTTAAGGGTGGATCCATATTAAAAACGGGTATTTTCGGAAACTGTGTGTTTGCAACGTTTTCTAAGAATATCAAACATTTAACCTTCGCAGGGTGTCAGTCTGAAATTCCTCTCAACTCCTCT